>OLGO01000131.1_pt1 | contig 83252 bp, 59 predicted proteins | sample 1605861 | NCBI WGS metagenome assembly OLGO01 (sample SAMN03283253) | human gut metagenome | biome: human-associated habitat; material: feces | host: Homo sapiens | place: USA | collected 2013
GCAAGATGAGCAAGTCGTACGGCAACTCCATCATGCTGGGCGCCACCGCCGAGGAGACCGCCAAGCTCATCAAGAAGAGCCCGACCGATTCCGAGCGCAAGATCACCTTCGACCCCATCGCCCGCCCGCAGGTGTCCGCGCTGCTGACCACCGCCGGACTGGTGACCGGCCGCGACCCGAAGGACATTGCCGCCGAAATCGGCGATGCGGGCGCCGGCGCGCTCAAGGCGTACGTGATTGAGTCCGTGAACGAGTTCCTCGCCCCGCATCGCGAGCGCCGCGCAGAGCTCGCCAAGGACATGGACTCCATCCGCGACATCCTGCACGACGGCAACGCCCGCGCCAACGCCATCGCCGAGGAGACCCTTGACCAGGTGCGCGAGGCCATGGGCATGAAGTACTGATTTTCCGGCAGTCGAACGCAATGATTGCATCAGGCCCCCTTCGTCACTCCGCCCCGAGGCACGCGACGAAGGGGGCCTTCCCATAACGGTGTCGCCCTTCGGGACAGAAAGCCGTCTGCACGCCCCTGCCCCAACCCGTCGAACTCGCCGAGATAAGGCTATCTGCGTTTCGAGGGGTTGATTTGGACCGCGCCGAATATCTATCTACGTTTCAAGGGGTTGGTGCCAAAGTATAAACGCACCTCAAACCGCATGACCCCAATGGCATTTCACCGGCAATACTCCGGGTATCGCGTTTCGGCAACCCCCTGAAACGCAGATAGATGCCCAGAGGACGCCCAATCAACCCCTTGAGACGCAGATAGCGTCACAGAAGACGCCATCCGGTCAAGGCGCAGCCAGCTACAGCCCCCGCTTCTCTTTCCAACGCAATCACATCAGCGCAATCGTGCGATTCCGCACCCCTGCCTTCGATCACGCGATACCGTCAAGGTCATCCGCGTCAGGAAAATCGGCATTGGCGTTCGGGACTCGCGGCAGCAGTGGTTCAAACCCTATCCGCTCGTACAGTGGCTTGCGTCTCATCGCTCTGGCATCGCACACCTGTTGGATGGTCTTCCGCGCAGTGACGGGCACGGGAATTCCAGTGACCTCCTGAATCTTATCCGCGATCCGTCTGGCCAAAGCTTCCTCACTCCATTCATCACCGAGGTCAAGCTTGGTGACTTGGATATACCGCCACTTCTCGTCTTCGATTGCCTGCCGCCGGCGTGCATCTTCCAGCCATTGACCGGCGTGATGCCCTCCGTCGAACTCAATGCAGATCTTGTATTCCGGGTAAGCGAGGTCAAGATATACGGCCCGGTTCAGACGCTTCACTCCAATCTTGTAATTGACGCAGGGCGCGTCTATCCCGTATTTGAGGGGAACGAGTCGGGTGCGCGTTTCCATCGACGAATCCGTCCCCTCCTGAATCACACGCAACGCACGCCGGCAATTGGCATATCCGCGAAACATATTCGGCCGGCGGCCCGTCTCTTCAAAGACCGCTTCCGTGAATTCCCGCGCCGAATCCAGATATGCCGTCAGCTCCTCAATGGTCGTCCTGCGCAGGCGCCCATCCCGGCGCATCATTGACTCCGCCAGTACGATCAGCTCTTCGAGATTCAGCCATCCGGCGAACATCGCCCATGTGCAGGCCGGAGACACGCACAAGCATTGCTCGACCATGACGACATCAACAGGGAAGGACCATGTCACTTCGTTTATGCCGACAAGATTGCGCCTTTCATTGGCACTCGGGACGACAACTGTAATACCGTTCAACATGGCGCGTCCTTTTGGCAGGCGCGGTATTTCAATCGCCTGAAGCTCCAGGGCCGTGGTCAAGGCGTATGGCGGCTGCCACCTGCTGCGCTGCTGGAATTCAGCGCACTGCTTCATACGCTGGTGCTTCAACTCCGTCAATTGCACCAGTGCGATTGATCCGCCCATGGTCGGCCGCTCCTTTGTGACTCGAATATTGCCGTGGAGCCGAGTGTAGGGAACCGGGCAGTTCCCCGTCTACCGCGCCTCAAAAAATGTGGACAAATGTGGATGAATGTGCGCAACGCGGTGGATAACTCACCTCGGCTCGGCGGAGACCGCGCATGAGGAAATCGCCGGCCGACTTCTTTCGCACGACTGTACACACCGGCGGGTTCTGTTCACAGAAGACTTGCATGTACACTGGGAAGACGATTTAAACGTGACGTCGAAGGTGACGCCACACAATTAGGGGGGGGGTACGGTGAAGGGGATTGGTGTAACTGGCCAAGCAACCGAGACGCGGACGGATATGTACGATGTTTCTGCCACATGCGCCCATGACCTTCTGATCTGATGCAGGATGGCAGGTACAGGCGATTATGACGATAATCACCAACGCGCGGTTCCCGGGCAGCGCCCGCCGCGTAGACATCGCGATCAAGGGCGGCGCGATTGCGGCAATCACGCCTGCCGGCTCCCGTATCTCGGCGACGGCAACCGGCGGCGCGGCGACTGGGCCTGACCGTGAGGGAGTCCGGTCTTGTGGGCGAGCTCGAATGGTTCGACGCCTACTGCAAGCTCGACAATGCGCCCGGAGCGGCGGAGGAGACGCTCGAACTGATTCGCAAGGCCGAGTCGGATGCCGCCCGCAAAGGCGTGGTCGGCATCCGCGACTATGAGATGGCGGAAAACGTCGACACGTGGACCCGCCGGTTCTCCGCGGCGTCTCCCCGCCCGCGCGACGCTAACGATTCCGCTTGGACAGGCATCGATTGGGATGGCTCATTCACCCACGGCATCCGAGGATTGCGCGTGGAGGCGGGCGTGTATCCCGAACGGCTGGAGGATGCGATTGAAGCCGGTTGGAAGACGGGCGTCGAGCTGCCCGGCAGCGATGGACTGAGCCATGTCGGCACGATGAAGATGATCTCGGACGGCTCGCTGAACACCCGTTCGGCGTTCTGCTCGATGCCGTATTCCGATATATTCCCCGACTTTTACGGCACGCTCAGTTACGCGCCCGACCAGATCGAGGCGTATTTCCACGTGGCGACATGCCATGGGTTCGCCATCGCGTGCCATGCCATCGGCGATGAGGCGAACACCATCGTGCTCAACGCGGCGGCAAGCACACACGCCCACGGTTCCATCGAGCACGCCCAGATGCTGAAGCCGGCGGATATTCCCCGATTCGCGAAGCTCGGGCTGACCGCCAGCATCCAGCCACAGCACGCCATGGACGATCGCGATGTCATCACGCGGTTCTGGGCGAATCCGGGTGGAATCCCTTACGCATTCAAGGCACTGCACGATGCCGGAGTCAGGCTGCGCATGGGGTCGGATGCGCCGGTTGCGCCGCTCGACCCGTGGATGGCGATATCGGCCGCTGTGTTCGGCACGGAAAGCTCAGACCGCGAACCGTTCCAGCCGGAGCAATGCCTAGATGCGCGCACCGCGCTGGCGGCTTCCACAGCCGTCGGCCGCGACCGCCCTGAGCCCGGAGATCCAGCCGACCTGGTGCTCTTGGACCGCGACCCGTATGCTGTCTCCACGCCGGAGGAGATGCGGGCGATGCCGGTGGCGGCGACCATGCTCGCAGGCCGTTGGACGTACTCCTCTTTGCATGGTGAATGATTCCCGACAAGGAACGCATGAGGATTCCTCACACGAATCCCATCGGGAACCGTCCGCTGCGCAGGCAAGGCGTCAGACGTCATACCGCCATGACTTATCGGTGATCACGCGGGCCATCGCCAAACCTATCGGCAGGCAGATAATCACCATGAACGCTCGGAACGCCCAGTCCAGCGCGTGCAGCGTATCGAACTGTCCGAGGTAGAACATCGCCCGGTACATATACAGACCGGGCACCATGATGACGATGGACGGCACGGTCAGGCAGATGCGCGGATAGCCCAGATGCGGCGGCAGCAGGCCGTTGTGCACGGCGGTGCGCCATCCGGCAGCGAGCAGACCGGCCAGCAGCGCGCCGATGAACGCCCCGGCCTCGGCCGGCACCCCGAAATCGACCAGCGTCAGTCGCAGCGTGTCGGTGATCATGCCGATGGTGGCGGCGACCAGGCACATGCGCTGCGGCGAATTGAACATGATCGAGAAGCCCCACACGCCGAGGAAGGCGGTGACGGCCCGCAGCCCCGTGTTCACCCACGGATTGAGACCCAGCGGCTCGAACCCGGTCGGGTTCAGATGCACGATCATGGCCACTCCCCAGCCTGCCAGCGTGGCCATCAGGATGATGCACAGCACGTATGCCACTCGTTGGATGCCGGACGGGAAGTCGATCTTCGCCATATCGAGGCCGCCCGTTATCAGCGGGAAGCCAGGGATGACGAACAGCATCGCGCCGATGTACGCGGTGTCATGCGTCAGCGCGATCGGGTCGAGCAGGCCGATCAGGCGCAGAGTGCCCGTGCAGGCGAGCGCAGCCAGGGCCACGCACACGAACGTCACGAAGAACTGGTTGAGATGGCGGGCGAACAGTTTGCGGCGCAGCCAGTGGCCCAGTCCGGCGCCGACGAACGCGCCGATCATGTCGTAGGGGCCGCCGCCGAGCAGGAACACGAAGGATGCGCAGGCGACTGCGGAGGCGAAGCCGGCGAACGCCGGGGAATAGAGCGGCTTACGGCTCTCGATCAGGTCGAGCCGCTCATGCGCCTGCCGCACGGTGATGGGCTTGCGCCCTTCGCCCGCGGAACGGCCCACGTGGTCGAAATGCTCGGCGTACTCGCCGGTCAGCGGCTTGTGGGCGCGGGTTTTCCGGCGTTTCGCGCCCAGCAGCGCCTCCGCCGACATCGATGTCCCGAATTCGTTCAGGTTCTGGTCTTCCGCACTGCTGGCGCTTGCGCCTGTGCCACCCGCCGCCGCGGCGGCCGCCGCCGCGGCGGCCGCGTCAAGATCCGGCGTCTCCACGAAATCATGCTTTCCGGAGCGCTGCTGCATCAACCGGTCATGCAGCAGCTTGGCCTCGCAATCCTCTTTCAGGGCGGCCTCGGATTCGGAGCGCAGCTCGTCGTCCGTCGAACCTTCCGCGGTGATGTCGGCCGCGGCCGCGCGGACCATGGAGACGGGCACGGTGACCTCGGCCGCCTCCAGGGCGTCGAGCACCGGGTCGTCGGAGGCCTCGCCGCTGAGCTCCTTCTGTGCCTTCTTCTCGGCGCGCAGTTTCTTGGCCAGCTGCGCGGAGACCTCGGACATGTCGCTTTGCTCAAGGTTCTGCACCACACCTTCGGACACGTCGCCCGCGCGATGGTACATGGAATCAAGCCCGAGGTTCACGCTGAACCAGTCGGTGTAATGCTCCAGCAGCCAGATGCGCTCGGTGTTGACGCCGGTGGTGGGCAGGTCGATGACCTCGGTGATGCGGTTGGCGTCATCGGTGCAGGTGGCCTCGATGTCCGTCAGGTTCACGTCGGCGCGCACGTGCACGCCCAGGGGGTACGCGATGCGGTGCATCATCTCGCGCACGCGGAAGCTTCCGGTTCCGGCACCCAGGTCCAGTGCGCCGACGCGCACGACGACGCTGGTCTTGGCGGCGAGGCCGGCCTCGGAGATCGGCTTGTCCCAGTCGCGTCGAATGTCTTCCATGTCAAGGGGAACGGAGTGGGTGTGGAAATGACTCACCGCCGTCGCCGCGTCCTGATGGGGCGCGTCGCCGTTCTTGTGCTGTTGCATGTTCTTCTCTATCCGTATCATGCCGTTGTTTTTGCCGCCCTATGGGTGTGCTCGGGCGTGTTTTCGAGATGGTTACAGTAGTCATTCTTACTCCGCGCCGTGAACTCATGGGGTATGACCGAAACCGGCGTTCGCATGATGGACTACCTTCGACAAGATTATGGACGATTCGGCGACGAGGATATTCAGGACGACATTCCCGGGCCATCCAACAGCGTGAAGATATGGTGAAGGTTGTATGTTTACCAGTAATCCTTCAGAGAAAAATTGGACTTCGTAATACAACTTGCGATTTCAGGGCAATAGAATGGGCACACAGCTTTTGGCGCAACCGGCTGTGGGCTCGCAACTGACGGCCAACACAACCGCGGAGGAGCCGCGGAGGACCGACTGACCGAGCAACCGGATCCAAAAGACAAAGGAGGTTATGAATGACCGATACCGATCAACAGATCACGCCCGCCGACGCGACCATCGTGTCGACCGGCACCGGGACCAAGGGCCCCGAAGAGCGGGAGCTGCCTGAGTCGCTCAGCAACGACATGAGCCTGTGCCTGCGCATTCTGCGCGACGTACTGGGCGAATATGACCCGCAGCTGCTGGCGACGTTCGACACCGTGCGCAACTACGCGGTGAAGGCAAGCGCCGAGCATTTCGCCGGAGCGACGGCGGATCCGCACCCCGATGAGGATGGTCTGGCAAAGGCCGTCGCCACCATCGATGCGATGAATCTGCACGACGCCCAGCTGCTCGCCCGCGCATTCGCCACATATTTCCACCTCGCCAACCTGAGTGAGGAGAACTACCGCGTTTCCGTGCTGCACCAGCGCGAGAACCAGGTGGAAGACGACGAAGCCGTTGACCCGGTGAACGAACTGACCACCGCCTACCATCAGCTGCTGACCGAAATGGGGCCGGCCAAAGCCAAGGCGTTGCTGGAGAAGCTCGAATTCCACCCGGTGTTCACGGCGCATCCGACCGAAGCGCGCCGCAAGGCAGTCGAAGGCAAGATCCGCCGCATCGCGGAGCTGCTGGAAGAGAACAAGCGCCTCGGCGGCTCCGACAAGAAGGAGAACGTCCGCCGCCTCTACAACGAGATCGACGCGCTGTTCCGCACGTCCCCGATCGCGCTGAAGAAGCCGACGCCGGTCGAGGAGGCCGATACCATCCTCGACATCTTCGACAACACGCTGTTCACCACGATTCCCAAGGTCTACCACCGTTTCAACGACTGGCTGCTGGGCGACAAGGCCGGTCTCGAACAGCCGCAGTGCCCGGCGTTCTTCCATCCGGGAAGCTGGATCGGCTCCGACCGCGACGGCAACCCGAACGTCACCGCCAAGGTCAGCCGTCAGGTCGCCCGCAAGTTCAGCGACCATGTGATCAGCGCCCTTGAGGAGGCCACCCGCACGGTCGGCCGCAACCTGACCATGGAGTCCGAGACGACCCCGGCCAGCGCCGAGCTGAAGAGCCTGTGGAGCCACCAGAAGGAGATGAGCGAGCGCCTGACCGACAAGGCCGCACTGATCTCCACCAAGGAGCTGCACCGCGCCGTCATGCTGGTGATGGCCGATCGCCTGCGCTACACCATCGAGCGCGACGCCGACCTCATGTACCACAGCTGCGACGATTTCATCGCCGACCTGCAGGTCGTGCAGCGTTCCCTGGCCGAAGCCGGCGCCAAGCGTTCGGCGTATGGCCCGCTGCAGGATCTGATCTGGCAGGCGCAGACCTTCGGCTTCCACATGGTCGAGATGGAGTTCCGTCAGCACTCCGTGGTGCACGCCCGCGCGCTGGAGGACATCCGCGAGCACGGCCTGCACGGCGAGCGTGGCGAACTGCAACCGATGACGCACGAGGTGCTCGACACCTTCCGCGCCCTCGGTGCCATCCAGAAGCGCAACGGCATCAAGGCCGCCCGCCGCTACATCATCTCGTTCACGAAGAGCGCCCAGAACGTGCGCGACGTGTACGAGCTGAACCGTCTGGCGTTTTCGCACCCGGAGGATGTGCCGGTCATCGACGTCATCCCGCTGTTCGAGCAGCTTGAGGACTTGCAGAACTGCGTGAACGTGCTGGAAGAGATCGTCAAAATCCCCGAGGTGCAGGCTCGTCTGAAGGCCACCGGCAACAAGATGGAGGTCATGCTCGGCTACTCGGATTCGTCCAAGGACGCCGGCCCGACCACCGCTACGCTGGCGCTGCATTCCGCCGAATCGCGCATCGTCGCTTGGGCCGCGAAGCATGACATCGACCTGACGCTGTTCCACGGCCGTGGTGGCGCCGTCGGTCGAGGCGGTGGCCCCGCCAACCGCGCGGTGCTCGCCCAGCCGAAGGGCTCCGTCAACTGCCGCTTCAAACTCACCGAGCAGGGCGAGGTCATTTTCGCCCGCTACGGCAACCCGGTGCTGGCCATCCGCCATCTGGAATCCGTCGCCGCCGCGACGCTGCTGCAGTCCGCTCCGAGCGTCGAGAAGACGAACACGGAGATGACCGAGAAGTACGCCCATATGACCGAGGTTCTGGACAACGCCTCGCATGAGCGCTTCCTCGACCTGCTGAACACGCCGGACTTCGCCCCGTGGTTCTCGATCGTCACGCCGCTTACCGAGGTCGGCCTGCTGCCAATCGGCTCCCGCCCGGCCAAGCGTGGTTTGGGCGCGAAGTCGCTCGACGACCTGCGCACGATTCCGTGGGTGTTCTCCTGGGCTCAGGCGCGCATCAACCTCGCCGCATGGTATGGCCTTGGTTCGGCCTGCGAGAAGTTCGGCGACCTTGACACGCTGCGCGAGGCGTACGAGGAGTGGCCGCTGTTCTCCACGTTCATCGACAACATCGAGATGTCGCTGGCCAAGACCGATGAGCGCATCGCCAAGATGTACTTGGCGCTCGGCGATGACGAGAACCTGTCGAAGAAGGTGCTCGACGAGATGAAGCTCACCACCAAGTGGGTGCTCAAGATCGTCAACGACGAATGGCCGCTGCAGCACCGTCACGTGCTCGGTCAGGCCATCCGCATCCGCTCCCCTTACGTGGACGCGCTGTCCGTCACTCAGGTGCTTGCGTTGCGTTCGCTGCGCAAGAAGGTGGACAAGGAAGAGCTCAGCAAGAGCCAGCAGGCGGGATTCATCTATCTGATCCTGTGCACCGTCTCCGGTGTCGCCGCCGGCCTGCAGAACACGGGCTGACGTTTTGGCCGGTGTTGGGCCGCATGCGCGGCCAACACCGCTTGGAAAGCCCACCGGGCTTTCCAAGACCAAAACGTAGCGGTGGGCTTTGCGCAATAGCTTTGCGCGCGCAAAGTTCACCGCAGCACGGAGCCTCCGCGACGAGCGGAGGCTCCGTTTTATATCAGCACATATCGTGAAAGCCCTGCCCTACACGGGTGGGGCTTTCACGTTCCCCCCCCCCTATCAATCACATTGATACGATTTCATAATCATTTCCGATGTGAATAAGTTCACGGATCAAGACCGCAATCATCGGCAATCCCACCAGCGAAGTGGCGTTATAGTAGCGCTGTCGGCGTCGACAAGAGCTGGAACGCTGATAGAATGCACACCAATGATGTTCAGTGATTGTTCGCATGTTCACGAACAGTCCTGCATGATGTGCCTTGAGTGAGCGATGCGGCTCTTGTTCAGGCCGGCAGGTCATCGTACAGCCAGTTACGAAAGGATCCTACCGAATGGCAAGGTTTACCGAGAATCGTTGGACCAGCGCAATCATCCCCGCATTGCTGATTCATATCCCAATCGGTACCGTCTACTGTTGGAGCGTGTTCAAGCAGCTCATCGCCGACAGGCTCAACGCCAGCCCGGCCTCCGTGGAATGGGGCTTCTCGCTCGCCATCTTCTTCCTCGGCATGTCAGCCGCATTCGCCGGCCCCATGGTGGAGAAGAACATCAAGAAATCCGCACTCGTCTCCATGGTCTGCTTCGTGGTCGGCTTCGCCGGCACGGGCGTGAGCATCGCACTGGGATTCCTGCCGGGTGTGTTCATCTGCTACGGCGCGATCATGGGCATCGGCCTGGGCGTCGGCTACCTGACCCCGGTCAAGAACCTGATGCTCTGGTTCTCCGATAACAAGGGCCTCGCCACCGGCATCGCCGTCGCCGGCTTCGGCCTGGCCAAGGCCATCGCCAGCCCGTTGATGGAGTACCTGATCGGCACGGTGGGGCTGGTCAACATGTTCTTCATCCTCGCCGTGATTTATGCGGTGATGATGTTCTTCGGTTTCCTGCTCATCAAGCGTCCGGCCGACTGGGTCTACGATCCCGCGACCTCGCATGTAAGCCGCGCGGAGATTCTCAGGAAGCCCGTGTTTTGGGGCATCTGGATCGCCTTCTACATCAATATCACCTGCGGCCTGGCGCTTATCAGCCAGGAGAAGGACATCCTGCACGATGTGCTCAAGGCCTTCCCGCAGTATGCCGGCCTGAGCCCCGCCAAGTTCGCCGCCGCCATCGCCGGCATCATCGGCCTGGTGCTCGCCGTGGACTCCGTGTTCAACACGGCCGGCCGCGTGGGCTTCTCCACGCTCTCCGACCACCTGAAGCGCCGCGAAACCGTTTATCAGGTGATCTTCATCATGTCGATCGCGGTATGCCTGCTGCAGATCTTCACCAACAGCATCAACAATGCGCTGTTGTGGGCCGTGCTGGCCATGCTGTTCCTCATCAACGCTGGCTACGGCGGTGGTTTCTCGACGCTGCCGGTGCTGCTCGACCAGCACTTCGGCACCAAGACCGTCTCCACCACGCACGGTCTCGCGCTGAGCGCCTGGGCGTTCGCCGGCCTGTCCGGCAACCAGCTGGCCTCGTTCGTGGTCACGCACACGCCCGATCAGGCCCATCGCTACGCCGCGCTGATTCCGGTGCTCACCGGCCTGTTCGCCCTGGCTCTGATCAGCATCAGCCTGGTCAAGTATCTCGGCGGCAGGAACGGCGAGGGCAAGAGATCCATCGGGGCCTGAACCGTAACGCAAGGCGGAGGGCTTCAGATACTGAAAGTAAATCACTTTCCTGAATCGCCCCGGACAGTATTCGTCCAAGAACGAGGTAACTGCCCACATCCGCGACAATAGACTCTCATAGTTGACTGATCCGGGGGCCTGCGCCTAGCGGGCCCCCTTATTGATGCCGTGTGGCGCGTCGAAAGCACCATGTCCGCCGGCCACGGTCAACGAAGTTCTAACATGTTAACGGAGAATTCTAACATGTTAGGATTATTGAAAGGGGATGAAAGGACAGCGCCGGGCACCTTACACCAACGCGTAGCGGGATGAGGGACCACTCCCCTCATGCCGGAATACGCCCTCCCCCTCAAGTCTCTTCATGAGCCTGTACGCGCTGATATAAGACAAATCCAGCAGCTTCATCACGTCAGACGTGGTCGCCGCGCCCCCATTGTTCAGCGCGAATTCCGTCACCAGGTTCTCCCGCCGACCGTCGAGGCCCTTTTGCCTCGCATAAGCCGGCAACTTATCATCCCTCTTATATACACGCGCGCTCAGCATATAATCTCGTGCGACACCGCTGCCGCAGGCTTCCACCAGCCCGCTCTCCACTAGGCTTTCGACCGCGCCGACCAATCGCCGAGACTCCACTCGCGAGAATTCGCGCATTTGCGCCACGCTGAGTCTGCGATGCTCCCGCAGCAACGACAGCACGATTAGAGACCACACCGACAACGGAGCGCCACGGCGAGCCTCTTCATTGGCAATCATCACAACGAATGCCTCATCCGGCACCACGCGACGCAGGAACAGCACCACCTCCGACGCCGTGGACTGCGAATAATCGGGAAATGCCCCGCCGGAAGCCAAGGAGCCGGCATATATCTTATCGACACCACGACCGGTGCGTTCCGCATATCCCGCCGTCTTGAGGATGGAGGCGAGCTGAGGGTTGCGGGAACGCGGCTGCGCGGTCAACAGGTTGTTTTCGCTCAATCCCTCGATGAAACCTCCCGGGTTGGATATGGTCAGGCCATCGTCGTCCACGAGGAACCGCGCCGATCCCATCCTCGCATAATCCCTGTGGCAGAACGCGTTGACTGCCGCCTCGCGGAACGCCTGATGATCGAAGTCCGGCAGATTGACATGGACCAGACCGCTCATAACCTCATGATCTGGATTCCATGGTTCCATCAGTGCGCCGATACGAGGGAGCATATCGACCAGCGGCAGGAAGAACGGATCCGTGTTTACCTTGGGAGACGTGCCTTTCATGACCTGGAATACGGCGGAGGCCGACGGTACGGAACGCTTCAGCGCCCGCTCCGTACCGATGACCAGCAGACCGGCCACGGAAGGCTGCGGGCCGCCAGGGCCGTCGACTACCAGTTCTAGGGCCCGATCGAAGTCCTCATCATCAAACGCCAGCAATGAGCTGCCGGCATTGGCCGTGCGTATGCTCTCCCTGAGACGGTCGCGCGCAGACGGATCAAGATCGGACAGCGTCGACCCCGGAGCAGGCTGCGCGCTGTAGTCGTAACTACGCTGCTGTGACAAACGACTGATGAATTGCGCAGGGAACATCGGAACGACTTCTGGCGCGCCATCGGCTTTCAGCCGGCGCTGCAGCGTCTTCCCCTGACTGGTGGACACGATCTGCTGACTGCTGTCAACCTCAATGCCGACGACCGGCTTGCCGCTCTCGCTCAGCAACGTCACCCGCACGGAAAGCTGAGGAACCGTTTTGTTGAAAATGAATGCCGCCAGACCATTGACATTGCGATGCCGGTCACAGACCCCAGTCACCATGCCATCGTCTTCGACACCAAGGTACAGCGTACCGCCTTCGGTATTGGCCATCGCCACCACATTGTCGACGATTTCGTCATCGGTTTGAGGGCGTTGGCGTTCGCTTTTGAACTCCACCGTCAGGCTTTCCTTGGTCGGCAGCATCGGCTCTTCCTTTCACGGCTTTCAATAATTCTAACATGTTAACGGAGAATTCTAACATGTTAGGATTATTGAAAGGGGATGAAAGGACAGCGCCGGACACAGCGCCGGGCACAGCGCCCGCTATGCGCCGAGCAATGTCAACATCTGCGGGACACTCTTCTTGCCGAATTCGACCTTCTGCTCGCCGCCGGGCTGGTTGATGACGATGCAGGGGACGCTCATCGCGCCATACTGGTCCTTGAGCTCGGGGAAGTGCGCGACGTCGTAGGCTTCGGCACGCACGTTCGGGTTCAGCGACGCGATGCGCTGCGCGGCCAGTACGGTTTCCGGACACATCGTGCAGGTGAGCGAGACGAGGATCATCACGTCGATCGGCGTGTCAATGGCCTCGGCGCGAGCCTTGAGGTCATCGTCCAGAGGCTGGCCCGGACCCGCGGCGTTGTACAGGCCGAGCACGAACGAATTGAACTCGTGACCGGACGGTACACCGTGGAAGGCCAAGCCGGTGAACAGCAACGTACCGGCTTCGGAATTCTCGGCCGGCACGCACATGCGCACGACCGGCCGCGCAGACGGCAGCACCCCTGATACGTCGAACTGCGCGCGACCGGAATCATCCAGCGAACCATATACCGGCAGTTCGGCGCCATCCGGCAAGGTGACGGCCAACGGCTCGCCGACCGTCAACGACGTTGGCGCGCTGGAACCGTCCTCAGCGGTGATCACGCCCGCCGCATCGACCGCGACCGAATTCAGTTTGCCGTTCGACAACGCCACCATCTCGCCGATGAATCCCTGCAACTCCGTCGACAATGGCGTATCGTCCAGTTCGAGGACGAGCGTGACCGGGCGGGTCATACGGCCAAAGACCACGCCGAGCTGCTGCTTGATGGCGGCGGAGAAGAGCTCGCCGGGCTTTTTGGCGGCGGCCGTCGCGGCGGCGGTATCGGCGCTGCGCTTGGCAGAAGCCGGGGCGGGCGTGGTGCCGGCAGCGGCAGCACTATTGGCGGCAGCCGCGGTCTGCGCTTCGGCCTGCTCATATGCGGATGCGGTCGGACGAGGCGGCACAAGACCGGTTTTCTCGCTCATCTGCTTGGCGTACCGCTCCAGTTCCACTGCGGCGATGGCACCGTCGGCGGTGGCGGTGACGACCTGACGCAGGTTCTTGACGCGCAGGTCACCGGCCGCGTACACGCCCGGCACCGAGGTCTCGAGGTATCCGCGCGTGACCACGTAGCCGTGGTCGTCCAGTTCGACGACACCGCGCACGAGCTCGGTGGCCGGCACGTATCCGGCGAACACGAAGACACCAAACGTGCCGTCGTCGGATGGCTTCCACGATTCCGTCTCACCAGTTCGGCGGTCGAGGATCGTCGCCTCGCGCAGCCCGCCCTGGCCGGCGGTGACGCCTTTGAGCTCGACGTTGTAGCGCACGTCGATTTTCGGGTTGTTCTTGGCTTCGGCAGCCACCGCCGCGTCGCAGGTGAAGTCCGGTTCGCGGACGAGCACCGTGACTTTGGAGGCGTATTTGGTCAGGAACACGGATTCCTCTGCCGCGGCGAAACCGCCGCCGACGACCAGCACCTCCCTGCCGGTGAAGAATTCACCGTCGCATGTGGCGCAGTAGGCCACGCCGCGGCCAGCGTACTCGGCCTCGCCGGCGAAACCAAGCTTGCGTGGGCTGGCTCCGGTGGCAATCAGGATGCCGAACGTTTTCAGGTCACCGCGCGACGTGTGCACGGTCTTGATGTCACCGTTCACGTCAAGGCCGGTAGCCTCGGCTGAGAGGAATTCCGCGCCGAAATCCTTGGCCTGGTTGCGCATGGTCTGTGTGAGCGCACGACCGGACGTACGGCCGACGCCCGGGTAATTGACGACTTCATCGGTGATGGTGATCTGCCCGCCGAAATCATCCTTTTCGAGAATCAGCACGCGATAGCGGGCGCGAGCGAGATACAGGCCGGCGGTGAGTCCCGCAGGGCCGCCACCGATGACAACAACGTCATACAGATCGCTTCGGTTGATCTGGGTCATGATATGGAACTCCTTACATATGCATATGCCCCCTGCCGACAGGGCTCCCGCGAAGCGGGTGGGGTAGTTCGCCTATCACCGCGACCACCCCCAGTCGGCTGTCGCCGCCAGCCCCCGCCAGCGGGGGCGAGAGAGGCCACTCGCCTTACATCGCTACCCGCCAGCGGGGGCGATAGAGTTGGCGATCCCCAGCCAACTCTGACCGCTACCGACAGCCCTCCAGCCCCTGCAATCAGGGACGGCCTCCAGCCGCAGCCTGCTGTGCTTGCCTGTCGGCTCGCCTTCGCCTACAAACAGCTCTGCTGTTTGCTTGACAACTCAGCCCGTCAGTGAGGCGGGAAATCAGAGGAGACCGACGAGGTCGAGGCTCGGCTCGATGGTCTCCTCGCCGGGGGTCCACTTGGCCGGGCACACCTGGTCGCCGTGCTCGTAGACGAACTGCGAGGCCTGCACGCGGCGCAGCAGCTCGTCGGCGTTACGGCCGACGTTGGAGGAGATGACCTCGTAGGCCACGACCTTGCCCTCCGGGTTTACGATGAAGTCACCGCGCTCGGCCACGCCGTCGGCCTCGTTGTAGGTGTCGAGGTCCTTCGCGAGCAGTGCGGTGGGGTCGGCAAGCATCGGGTACTGGATCTTCGCGATCTTTTCGTTGGCGTCGTGCCAAGCCTTGTGCACGAAGTGGGTGTCGCAGGAGACCGAGTAGATCTCGCAGCCGATCTTCTTGAAGTCCTCGTACTTGGCAGCGAGATCCTCCAGCTCGGTCGGGCACACGAACGTGAAGTCCGCCGGGTAGAAGAAGAACACCGACCAGTGACCGAGCACGTCCGCCTTGGTCACCTCATGGAATTCGTTGTTCTGAAAAGCCTGCACCGTAAAATCAGTGAGTTCATGCTGAAGCAGTGTCATCATCGTTCCTTTCCACGCAATCCGGTCATTGCGTCTCCCCATCGTAACGTCAAGCGGCTTTCGCCGATACGGACGCACGAGGGTTTCTTCATGACAATCATCACAGTTTGCGCTCACAAACCGGTAAAAACAGCCGCGCCCGATCCGCGGTTTCGCTATGAGCAGAGGTGATGAACGTTCCTTGGATATTTCATACTTATCAAACAGGTTTCCGCTATGCTCACACATACAGGCACATACACGCCGACCCGACGCGAACCTGAGACTCGGAACGGAGATGTCATGGCAGAGGAAGACCCGGATCAGGAATCCACCGCGAACTCGACGCTTAGCCGCATGCTGGCGGGAAACCGGCGATTCGCCGAAGGGCACAGCGAGCACCCGTGGCAGGACATGCAGACCCGCGAATCACTGATCGACCGGCAGAACCCCGACGCGGCGGTATTGTCATGCTCCGATTCGCACGTTCCGCCGGAAATCATCTTCGACGCGGGGCTCGGTGACCTGTTCACGATCCGCACGGCCGGGCAGATCATCGACGACGCGGTATTGGCATCGCTGGAATATGCCGTGGATCATCTGCACGTCAGCCTGCTCATGGTCATGGGTCATGAAGGCTGCGGGGCGGTGGCGCTGGGCGCCGAACAACTTGACGCGCTGATCGCCGACAGCACGAGCGACCCGGAGAGCTCGTTGGAGTCCGCTGATGCGATGGCCGAATTGGATGAGCGCATCGCCAGCTCGGATTCGATTGTGCTGCGCTCGGTCGGCATGTCGGTATGGCAGGCGCGGGAGGCCGAGTTGGATACGAGCGAGGACTTCGAACGCGTACATGTGGCGCGTACCATCGAAGAGCTGGTCACGCGCAGCGAAATCATTCAGGACGCGCTGGCGCATGATCGACTGATGATCGTAGGCGCCCGCTACCAGCTGTCCACCGGCAAGGTCGAGGTACTGAGCTTCTGATGGGAGCGTGACTTATCGCCGCATTTCGCGTCACTGTGTGCGGGTAGCGTCACGCTGTGCGGCCCCGCACACAGTGACGCATCAGTAAAACCCTTATTTTCCAATGGTTATACAATATGCGTCACGCTGCAAGGGCGCACACAGTGACGCACCCCGCACAGCGTGACGCATTCGAGACGCCGCATCCGCAACGGCAACGCGCCGCCCGTTTCGACGTGGCGCGTCCCGCAGGCGTCTCCACCGCCGTCGTCAGCTACGTGCTCAACGGCAGTCCCAAGAAAATCTCACCGGACACCGCGCAGCGGGTGTTCGACGCGGCGCAGTGGCTCGACTACCACCCCAACTCCGTCGCCCGAGCCCTCAAGACCGGCACCACGCACACGCTCGGCATCATCGTGCCCGACTTCTCGAACCCATACTTCGCCGAATTCACCGACCAGCTCGAAGCCGCTGCATCCAAACGCGAACGGGCGCTGATCATCAACCTGTCGCGAGGCGACCCGCAAGGCGAGCGCCGCCGCATCAACGAACTCGTCGAGCGCAACGTCGACGCGATGTTCGTCTCCTCCGCGCAGACCGATGCCGAACTCGCCCGCTGCGCGGTCAACGCGGCGCTCGACCCCGCGCACACGCCCGACGTGCAGCTCATCGCCGCCGAACTCGTCACCAGGCAGTCCTGCGGATGCAAGTGACCGGCCGGCAAGTCGCAGCGAACGGTTCTCAATAAGAAAGGTGCGAGGATTTCTCACATTTGCGCACAAGCGCACAAAACCATAAAGGGCGGCATCTCGGGACTTTGTCGATTTTGATGTTCGTTTCGGGCGTAGGCAGGCTCGCACCTTTCTTACTGAGAATGATTCGCTGCGACAATTGACGTGCCACCCCCCTACAGTAGAGTCCATGTCACTTGGTTTAAACATCCTTCTGATCTTCATATTCCTAGTGCTCGGATCCATCTTCTCCGGCACCGAATTGGCCTTGGTCTCCCTGCGCGGATCCCAGATCGATCAAATGGAACAGGAGGACGCCCGTGGCGCACGTGTGGCGGCAATCGCACGCGACCCCAACAAGTTCCTGTCCACCGTGCAGATCGGCGTGACGCTCTCCGGCTTCCTGTCCGCATCGTTCGGCGAATCGTCGATTTCGCCGTTCATCGTGCCCGTCGTGAAAAGCTGGGGCGTGCCGGCGAACATCGCCGCACCGCTGACCACCATCGTGCTGACGCTGATCATCTCGTACTGCTCGATAGTCATCTCCGAAATGGTGCCGAAGCGCATCGCCATGCAGCGCACCGAACAGATCGCCCGCGCCGTAGTGCCCGCGATCGACGTGTTCGCCAAGGTCTGCAAGCCGATCATCTGGCTCATCGGCAAGAACACGAACGGTATCGTGCGCCTGCTCGGCTTCGACCCGAACGAGACCGAAAGCGAGGTCTCCGACGAGGAGCTGCGCGTGCTCGTCAACACGAACACGTCGCTGAGCAAAGACGAGCGCACGATCCTCGACGACGTGTTCGACGCGTCCGAGACCATCGTCGCCGAGGTCATGCGTCCGCGCGCCGATGTCGTGTTCCTCGACGGTTCGCAGAGCATCAAGGACGCGGCGGCGTACGTGCGCGAGATGCCGTACTCCCGCTATCCGGTGACCGGCAGGGATTTCGATGACGTGATCGGCTTCGTGCATGTGCGCGACCTGCTGGACGTGCGCGACCCCAACGCAACGACCGTGGCCGACGTGACGCGAGAAGGCATTTCGCTGCCCGGCACGTCCAAGCTGCTGCCGAGCCTCGAACTGCTGCGCAAGCGCGGCATCCACTTGGCCGTGGTCATCGACGAGTACGGCGGCACCGACGGCATCGTGACGCTGGAGGACATGACCGAAGAGCTCGTCGGCGACATCCGCGACGAATACGACCTGCCCAGCGAACCGGGCGGCGAGCGCAAGGAGCAGCCCGCATTCGTGAGCGGCGTCGCCACCATCGACGCGAGCATGACCATCGAGGACTTCGCCGATCTGACCGGCATCGAACTGGAGGACGGCCCGTACGAGACCGTCGCCGGCTATTTCCTCGCACACACCGGCAAGATGGGTGCCGAGGGCGATGTGCTGCACTCCGACGACGGGTACGACATGACCGTCACCAAGGTCGACGGCCGCCGTATCGAAACCATCGAGGTGCGCAAGGCCGGCGCCCCTGACCACGCGCCGGTTTCCGCCGAATAGCGCGGCGCGGGCGGGAGGTCGCCGGCCATTGCCGATCATCGGCGCTGCGAGGAAATCCACCAGTTGATGATCGAACCGGCTGCGACCAGCAGAGCGCCGCACCAGAACGGCAACGTCAAAGACAACCCCAGCAATACCGCGCTGGCTGCCGTGGACAGCACGGGCGTGGCGTAAGAGGCCATCGCAAGCGTGCTCATGCTGCCGTGCAAGATTCCATAGCCCCAGCAGGCGTATCCGCCAGCGATGACCGCCGCGGCCGCCACTACAGCCAAGTAGCCCCAAACCGACGGCGCGGCAGACGGCCAACCTTGGCCGGAAGCGAAGTGGATGATCCACAGCGCCACGGCCACAAAGGGGAAGAATACGGACGTACCGTCGAATCCCTTGGACAGCGCGGGCGTGAACACCGCATACACCGACCATGCGAGCGCGCCCGCAAATGCCAGCAGATACGGCAGTGGATTCGCCGCGACATGCCCTGCGGCGAGCGCCCAGTCCAAGCCGCTGTTGCCGCCGACCGCCAGTATCACGCCGGCGGTGGCGACGACAGCGCCAGGCAATACGCGGAGCACCGCGCGGCCACGAGAATGGCGGGGCGGCTTGCCTGCGCTGCAGTTTGTGCCGCACTGGACCGAGTCATCTTGAGCCTGCGCGTCGCTGGGCGCTGCGGGTTCCCGTCCTATCCCCTCGTTCCGCGCCGAACGCTTCTCGCCGCTCGGTACGAATGCCGCCGCCAGCAACACCATCATTGTAGGCCACAGGTAGTTCACCAGACTGACCTCCACCGACGAGGCCGCCGAAGACGCCAGCCCGATCGACAAGGAAATCGACGACTCATAGAACACGAACAGCAGGCCGCCGACGATCAGATACGTTCGCGGATACTTGCGCAACGGTGCCGGCCGGCGAAAAACCAGCAGCAGCACCGCGCCACAGGTGTATATCAACGCCGATCCCAGCGTCGCGCCGAACGCATCGGCGACCACGCGAACCAGCCCGGTCATCAGACTCCACAGCAGAATCGCCATCAGACCAATCATGGTAGCCTGCACGGATGGGCTGGGGCTCCGGCCGGCCTGGCCAGCCACATCGCGACGCGAATCGACCATATCTGCACGCTCCTTTTCGCCGCGGGGTCCGGCTGTTTACTCCAGTGTGTCCGCCGGCACCGACGCGGATGACGGCGAGTGGCGACTGACCGCGTTGACTGACGCGAATTGACCTGCCGTATTGTACCTGCTGAATGTGCAGCTACGTCCAGTCACGCCGTCTGCCGTGTTTCGTGTTGCCCCCCCGCTGCACATGCCTTGCCCAGTCGCACCGCCGCATGTCCCATCTCTCAGCCCAGTCCGTGCCACACCAGCGTAAAAACGGCGCGAAATCAGCCTGGTGTGGCACACTGATTCCACCCGACCTGTACCGCTGATGATCATCAGCCTACGTTTCTGTTACGTCGCTCACTGTGAGCGATAACTATGCTGGCAGCTGACACATCGCGCAGGCTTCATCGATAAACTGGAGGGTGACTGATATCCCAGAAGGAAGGAACGAATATGACACTTGCATTCGTTGTGCCGGGACTGGACGAAGCCGCCTCCGAGAAGGCCATTGCCATTCTGCAGAACCGACTGAGCCAGGAGCAGGAGGCCGCGCTGGTCCTGAAGCACGCTCACTGGAACGTGACCGGGCCGAACTTCATCGCCGTGCACGAGATGCTCGACCCTGAGGTCGAGGCAGTGCTCGCGCAGGCCGATGAGACCGCCGAACGCATCGCCACGCTGGGCGGCACGCCTGACGGCCGCGCCGATGCCATCACCCGCAACCGCACCTGGAAGCCGTTCGACGTCGACGGTCGCGCCGGCACCGAGAAGTACCTTGAGGCCCTGATCGAGTATTACGACGCATTCATCGCCGATGACCGCAAGGCCATCGCCGAGCTGGACGAGCTGGACGTGATCAGCTCCAACATCATCCAGGACCACGTGCAGGAGCTTGAGAAGTTCCAGTGGTTCATGCGTTCGCATCTGGCGTGACGCGATAGATCGCGGCAGACAGCAGGCAGCATGCATGGCGGGTGAATGCCCGCTCCCATGCACACCGGCATGGTCTGACGCAAAAGATGCACATCAATGATGGCGACGGTTCAGTGGCAATGCTGAGCCGCCGCCATCATTTGTTTTGCTGCCGCGACATGTCGGCAGCATGTTTCACGATATGTTTCACAGCAGTACGCGCTTGTTGAGTTCACGGCGCAGCTCACGCCAGCTCGGCAGATAAGCGCTCATCCGCCGCTGAAAATCAGCCCCGTGACCATTGGCCCACAGATGGGTCATTTCATGGACGAGAACGTACTCCAAAAATCGAGGCTCCATCAGACCAAGCTGAAGATTCAGCCGGATACGCCCGGTTTTCGGCGTGCATGACCCCCAGCGCGACGTCATGACCCGCAAGGTGACATGGCTCGGCGAACGCCCGACGATGGGCGCCCACTTGCGCAACAGCCCCGGAAGCGCGGCATCGATCGCGGCCGCGGCGGCATGTTTGCGCTCATCGGTCCACATGGCCGAACGGTCGAACATGGGGAGCTGCGGCTGATCGCCGCCCCGGCGGCCATCGACACCGGCATGCCCTCCATCACCGGCAGGAGCGCTGGGGAGGGGCGTCAACGTCTCGGCCTGCCGCAATGACATCCGTCGGGCCTCGGCCATACGCCGCTGCTGTTGCACGATCCACGAGTGCCGTTCATGAGCGAAACCAATGATCTGACGCTGGCTCATGCGCATCGGCGCCGACACCTCGACGGTTCCCAGAGGCGGCTTGATACGCAGATAGAGGTTCTTGATGCGTTTGCGCGTCACATGCAATTGCAGGCCGTCCACCTCAAGCACGGTCGACGCGGCGGCGGTTGAGGCGGACGCGGGTGCTTTTCGGGCATGACGACGCTGATTGGGCAATGGCATACGAGCCATTGTCGCAGACGCTGCCCCCAGTCAGCATGAGGCAAGGAATACAACGCCCCCACTGGCGGGGGCCGCCGCGCAGCGACTGGGGGTGGTCTGACCAGCCACTGCACAGAACCACCCTCAGTCTCGCTGCGCTCAACAGCTTCCGCTAGCGGGAGCACAATACTGCGCACTCCGCGAAACCACCCGCGATCTCACGCGTTCCCACACACAAAAACGGGAGCGCGAGGGCACTCGCACCCTCACGCTCCCGCATAATCGCTCAGCGGCGGCGGAACAGTATCACGCTTCCGCAGCGGCCTTCTTGGCGGCGCGAGCAGCGGCCTTGGCGGCCTTCTCCTCGGCCTTCACCTGCTCGATGTACTCGGCGTGCTTGGCACCCGGAGTCCAGCCGGTGTTGACGACCTTGACCTGCCAGATCCACGCGGCGGCGAAGAGCACCGCGGCAAAGATCAGCAGGCAGATGGCGCCACCGACAGGACCGAGGTGAGCCATGTTGCCGGTAATCGTACCGAACCAGCAGAAGTCGGCGTCACCGAAGGTGGAGTTGGCCAGACCGAAGCTGCCCATCACGGTCATCAGCGCGGCCGGCAGGAAGGTAATCAGCAGGCCGTTGATGAACGAGCCGACAATGGCACCGATACGACCACCCGTGGCGTTGCCGAACACACCAGCACCACCACCATCGAAGAAGTGAGGCACCATGCCGGGCAGGATCAGTGCGACGCCCCAGACCGGGCCGAGCCACACGGCGATGATCGCCAGAGCCACCAGGCCACCGACGAAGGAGCCGAGGAAGCCGATCAGCGAAGCATTGGCGCCGTACGGGAACACGATCGGGATGTCCAGCGCCGGGCGGGCGCCGGGCACGACCTTGTTCGCAATGCCCTGGAAGGCGGGGACGAGTTCACCGAGGATGATACGAACACCGTAGAGGATGATGCTCACACCGATGCCGAACTGCAGGGCCTGCGCGAACGCGGCCATGAAGAACGAACCGTAGTTGTCGGGGTTGGTGGAGAAGATCTTGAACGCTTCCTTGGCCGGCAGCACGATGGCGGCCCACACGGAGAAGACCAGGTACAGCACGACCATGAGCAGCGTGGTGGAGACCATGGAGTCACGCAGGAAGCTCAGGCCCTTCGGGAAGTTGATGTCTTCAGTGGACTTCGACTTCTTGCCCACGCCGGCGCCGACAGCACCGGAGACAATGTAGCCGAGGGTGTTGAAGTGGCCGATCGACAGCTTGTCGCTACCGGTCACCCTGTTCATGAACGGCTGCGCGAACGCCGGCATGACCACCATGATCACGCCCATGAGGATGGCGCCGATGATCACGATGAGCAGCTGGTGGTCCGTGCCGAATCCCACGGACAGCACCACGGCCAGCATGGTGGACATGAACACCATGTGGTGGCCGGTCAGGAAGATGTATTTCAGCGGGGTGAACCGCGCGAGCAGCAGCATCACGATGAAGCTGAGCACGATGATGTACGCCGAGGAGGCGCCGTACTGGCTGGACGCCTGCGCGGTGATGACCTCATTGGTGGGCACGACGCCGTGCGCGCCGGTGGACTTGAGCACCAGGTCGCCGAACGGGGCCAAAGCCGAGGTGACGACGGTAGCGCCGGCACCCAGGATCAGGTAGCCCATGGCCGCCTTCAGGGCGCCCGACACGACCTGCCCGGCGCTGCGCTTCAGTGCGATCAGGCCGATGGCCGCGATGATGCCAATCAGATACGCCGGCACATTCAGTATTTCCTGGCTGATGAAATTCAGCACTTGAACGACAACGTTCATGGATTCCTTCTTTTCTTGTTATGGTTTCTGGCCGGCATCTCACGCAGGCCGTAACGGGGAGCGGCTCAGTCGGCGTACTTCTCCAGCACCGACTTAATCTCGTCGGTGTCCATGAAGTTCGTGATGACTTCGACGGGCGTGGTGGTGCCTTCCAGCTCGGGCGCGAGCTCGGCGGAGGTGAGCACCAGATCGTTCATGTTGGCGGTGCCCTTGGCGCTGCCCGCATCGGAGGTGGTGACCTTGACATCGATGCCAAGGTCGGCCGCGACCGATTCGACATTGACCTTCAACAGCACCGATGTGCCGATGCCGTTGCCGCATACGCAGAGGATGTTCATGATTCCCTCGTTTCTTTCGTTGGAATGACTGCCGCGCAGCCATTGGGTTTCAGTTATTGGATTCAGTTATGGAAGTGTGGGTGTGCCGCTCACCGGCGGCCCGGCCCGGGTTGCGCCGCCCTGCTATTGATGCAGGATGTCGCGGATGGCTTCCGGCGTGGGGGCCTTGGCGAGCGCCGCGGTCTTCTTGGGATTGATCAGGGCCGAGGCGATGGCGGACATCACGGTGATGTGCTCGTTCTCGTCATGACCGGCCAGACCGATGACCAGCGATACCGGGTCGTTGGCCTTGTTGCCGAACTTCACCGGCGTGGACAGGCGCACCCAGCTCAGGCCGGTCTTCAGCACGGCCTCGGACGGGCGGGAGTGCGCGAGCGCGAGACCCGGGGCGATGACGATGTACGGGCCCATTTTCTCGACCGTCTCGATCATCTGATCCGTATACGCGTCGGTGGTGAAACCAGCCGCCACCAGTCCTTTGCCGGCAAGCCGGATGGCATCTTTCCAATCGGTGGCGGGAACGTCGAGCAGAAACGCGCTGTCCGGCAGGAACCCGTCAATATCGGCGACCATAGCATCTCCTCCGTGCTGAGCCATCCACCGCTGGATGGGTTGGTGATTTGCTGACACCATCGCGAGCAAATCGTTTCTTTCATCCGTCACTATACACCCTAAAATCCGCTTAGTAAACCCGGAAACCGATTTCTCAATTTTGTAATGAAATGGTATGATTTATACAGAAACCATTACGTCTGTCCACTGGAAACATTGGCAATAATCACGCCCATACGGCATCGCGGCGACCAATGAGCGCAATGTGCGTTCATGTATCCTATATACAACGGGCAGCGACGCGGTGCCCGGCAGAAGTAATCGAAGCAGACAATCCGAGGTGATGAACGATGAGCTCAACGAGTTCCATCACCGACGTCGCCGCATTGGCGCGCGTATCCAAAGCCACTGTCTCCCGCGTTCTTTCAGGGCGCCGCACCAAAGACGACAACATCACGAAACGCGTGCGGGACGCGGCGGAACAGCTCAACTATCAGGCCAACTCCGCCGCCAGCGCACTGCGCAGCGACACGACCAATACCATCGGCCTCATCATGCCCGGCCCGACCGACCCTCTGGCAGCCCGACTGCTCGCGGAGTTGGAGCCCGAAGTCAACCGCTCGGGACGCCAGCTGCTGCTGGGCCTCGGCGACGACCAGCGAACCCAGACGGAACGCATCGAAGCCATGCTCGCCCGCCGGGTCGACGGGCTGGTGGTCATGCCGCCGCAAGACGCCAACACCGCAGCGTTCCTGAATGACCACGTCGGCATGACCTCGCTGGTTCAGGCGTTCGGCCACTCCACGTCCTTCCACGTGAACTGGGTTGGCGTCGACGAAAGCGCCTCCATGAAGCTGATGCTTTCGCACCTTGCAGAGTACAACGCCAACTCCATCGCATTCCTCAGCGGCAACGTCAACTCCGCCAGCGCCGCCGAGCTGTTCGCCACGTTGCAGACGTCAACGAGGGTCATGAACCTGATGACCGAACCGGGTTGGACCACGTTCGGCGACAATTCCGCGAAGCGCGGGTATCACGACGTTATGAGACTGTTCGGGGACAAGGGCAACCGCCCGAACGCGCTCATCTGCGCCACCGACGATGTGGCGATCGGAGCGCTGATGGCGCTGAACCAACTGGGAATCCGTGTGCCGGACGAGGTCAAGGTCATTGGGTCGGGCGACTCCCCCGCGGCGGCCATCGCCGACCCGCCGCTCTCGTCGATTCTCCCGCCGTGCCGGCTCATCGCCCATGAAGCGCTGCGACTCATCAGCGTCAGTGCCAGCAGCAAACACTGGCTTCCGGCGCACACCGCGTATCCGCCGCAGCTAATGCAGCGCGAATCGACCAGCGGGCCGCGATTCGGCTCCAGCGACATGGCGCTGCCCGACGACGAGAGCTGAAAAACTCGATGTCGGTGCCCTGAGCGGCACGAATATTGCGCGAAAGGCGTGGATTACACGGCTATCTGCATTTCGAGGGGGTGATTTCGACTTCCCGAACATCTATCTACGTTTCAAGGGGTTGGTGACCAAGTAGGAACACTGCTAGAACCGCGTCATTCCAATAAGTGAATGGCTCATATACCTCGGATGCCTCTGTGCCGCAACCCCTTGAAATGCAGATAGATGTTCCGGCGACCGAAAATCACCCCCTTGAAGCGCAGATACCCGGCAAGCTCGCCTGTCAGGACCTGAAAAACGCCACTGCACGAGGCGACGATGCCTTGCGGCACAACGAAATGCCGGATCTCACATATGAGACCCGGCATGGATCGCATTTTCGCGCCGTCTCAGCCAGCGAGCGCCGGCACGGCAACAACGACCGGCTCATGCCACTACCGCGCGACGCCCCGCCTCTGATGTGCGCTTGGGTTTATGAACGCAGGGCGTCGGCACAGCGCCACACGATGGAGGCGATGCGGGCCAATTCCGATTCCGCGCTGACAGAACGCCACAAGTCGCAGTAGGTCTCGAACCAGCGCTCCAGACCACGTGCCACTCGAATCGAGACATCCTGCACGGCTTCCGGCCCTGCGGAAGAGCCTGCGTCCGGTTCGATCAATCCGGCCGACGCGCGGGCGATATCGCCGGCATCGACCGTGATGACGTCATGCCGCCGCGCAAGACACAAGCCGACCAAGTTGAACCAGCGCTGCCCCTCGATGGCGGCCAGCATCGCCGGCACATCACGCCGAGCCGCACCCAAACGCGATGCGCGACCGGCGGCGGCGCCGAGTCGCATGGCGTCGCACAGCAGCGCCTCGTTCGCCTCGGCCGCGCGGACGATATGCGGCGACAGCCCTTGCAGCATCGTGCGCCGAGCCTCATCAAGATCGGCACTGCCCAGCAGTCGGGCCTCCCACTCCCGCCCGTATTCCCCGCTGAACCCATGCACGCCGAGATGCATCGCCGATGCGGCATCGCGATTCATCCGTCCGTCGCCTTCATCCAGCTCGCAGTACCAGACCATGTCATCCCAGCCGAACGCCACACGACAGGCGGCATCTCGCAGTGCCTCGACTATGCCGCCCGAACGGTCGCCGTATTCGACCTCGGCCACGCGACGGCACATCTCGGCACACGACCCATCGCCGCCGGCCGGCGCGCCCGCAATCGCGTCGGCCGCGCCACCGGTGTAATCGTCGCTTTCCGAGCTCGACGGGAGCGGCGCCGGGGAATCCCCGTCCGCGGCGGCCTTGTTCTCGCGGACGACATCGGCGGCGGCATCGGCATAACCGGCAGCAGAGCCTTCTTCGCCGTCGCCGCACCCGGCCTCACCCTGGATATGAGCCATCGGATTCCACGCGCACTGCGCGCCGAATATCATGCCGGAAACCGCCATGCGCGGGTCGTTGACATGCCCGTAATCACCCCAGTCGGTCACCAGGTACCCGACCGCACCGTACTTCACGCCGTAGCGCGCGAGTCGGGAGATGTTGTTCCACGAGTCGTCGAGGCGCGGCAGCAGCGCATTCCAGCACCACACCGCCGAGCACACGTACTGCGGGGCCCCGGCCTGCGCGACGAGGCGTACCTTGTCTTCGCCGATGCCCGGCGCGTACAGCCAGTTGAGCAGCGTGACGTTATCCGGCAACAGGCCGAGGATCTGCGGCATCTCCACAGCGATGTCGCCCCAGAACATCGGATCGCGGCCGCGCTCAGACAAGTGACGGCACAGCTGCGATACGAAGTCGGCGTACATCGCGGCCACGCCGCGGCGTTCGGCTTCGGGCTTGGAACGGCCGCGACCCAAGTCGAACGTCTCATCGCCGCAGATGTCGAACTTGCGTGTGCGGAACAGCTGCATGTAAGCATCGATCAGCTTGAACGAGAACGCGAGGGACTCCGGTTCGGTGATGTTGAGCGTGTGGTGACGCTGCCGCTCCACGAAACCGTACCGACGGTCGGCGTCCTCGGGAAACTCGCCGAGATGGCGCAGCTCGCGCGTGCGCATCGCCATGTACTGGTGTCCGAAAGTCGAGACCGACGGCACCAGCTCGATGCCGAGCCGCGCGCAGTATTCGTCGAACGCGATGATGTCGGCGGGCTTGAGCGGGCTGGTGCCGCGCCAAGTCTCGCTCAGATCGTCGAACATGAACGTGTGCTCGATGTATAGCTGAAGCTGGTTGTACTTGTACAGGCACAGCCGGTCGGCCCATGTTTTCAGCCAGTCGAGCGTGGGGACGCGGCCGCGCGTGGCGTCGAGATAGTAGCCGCGGACCTTGTACGCCGGTTTGTCCGCGATGACGAGTCGAGGCAGCGCCGGCGCGCACTGACGGATGATCTGGCGAAGGGTCTGCACGCCGTTGCGCACGCCTTCCGTATCGCCGCCGACGACGTCTATGCCGGAGCGTGCGATGGTCAGGCGGTATTCCTGCGGCTCCAGGGATGGGGGGTCGAGTCTCAGTGTGATGAACGACTTCCAGCATGAAGCGTGTGGCGGAACCGGGTGCGCAATCGCGGCATTTGGCGCGGGCAGTCCGGCCACCATGACATCGCTGGCGATGTCCCAGCGCAGGCCCGTCGCCGCTTCGATATCATCGGCAAGCTGGGTCGGGAAAACGCCGGCGATGTCATCGATGTCGCGATCTTCCGAGATGCGGCCTACGAGCGGCAACGCGACGGGTACCGGAGCTCCGGCATCATCCGAATCGGCGGCATCCCCTTTCAATGTCACGGATTGCGGTTCCGGAATGAGATCGAATGACATGTCTTCATCGCCACAACAGTATCGATACTGCACTGTACACCCTTTCGTCGCAGGAAGTCGGTCTGGCCGCCGATGCGCCAGACATCACCATAGCCATCACCTACAGTAACCCATGTCCCTTATCGGCGCACCCGCGATTGTCGGCGCACCCGCGATTGTCGGCGCACCCGCGATTGTCGGCGCAGGAAGCCATGTGAAGACACACAACGACAAGAACGACACGCCGAAAGCCACAAAAAACCGACTGGATTTGACACATACGGCAATTCTGGTATTCTAGTTCATCGTGCGCTTTTGAAGTGTATGGATCGGGCCCGTAGCTCAGGTGGTTAGAGCGCATCCCTGATAAGGATGAGGTCGGAGGTTCAAGTCCTCCCGGGCCCACAGGAAAATTGCAGCGGCTACTTCAGCCGCTCTTTTTTTCTCACTGACAACGCCGCAACGGCGGAATCATGGGGCTATAGCGCAGCTGGTAGCGCATCTGCTTTGCAAGCAGAGGGTCGCCGGTTCGAACCCGGCTAGCTCCACTCTCAGAACCCTTGGAATCAAGCTGATTCTGAGGGTTTTTCTATTTGCACTTTCTGCTCGTTTCCATCTCGAATCAGCCAAAATCGTCAGGGCTAATGGCACGCGGATGACACAGAGCCGGCTCTCACCGGTTCAGCGCCCCGCCATTACTTGCATCACGGAATCGCATTGATAGAATTGAGCAGACCTTCACACAGAGGCAAGGCTCACCCCAACGATCACATAGCAGTGATCCCCGAAACAGAAGCAGAGAGCATGTAATGACGCATATCACATCACACCGTCGGAGCGGCAAACCCTGGCGCTCAATCATGGCGGCCATCGCCACAGCAGCGATGGCGCTGTCGCCGGGAGCCGCAGCCTATGCGGCCGACGCCGACGCCACCGCACCAGCAACCACCGCGTCCGCAAACCTTCGAGGCGCATGGAACTTCGAGAACACCGCGGCCGGCGACCGCGAAGCGGCCAACAACGGCGGCTCCAGCAGCGCAACGGCCCAACTCATCGGCGACGATATCTCCATCATCGCCGACCCCGCCGGCGTATTCGGCAACGTACTGCACTTCGGCGCGGGCGCGTCCAGCTACATGAAAATCAACCAGTACGTCAACACCGGAGCCGGCAACGCGTCATTCGCGATGTGGTACCGGTACGATACGACGCTCGACCCGACAGGCGACAAGCCTGCGGTGCTGTTGCAGCAGGATGGCGCCGGCCGCTCCCTGCTTACGCTGCGCCCGTCCAACCAGTACCACACGTATGTCAACGCGACCGACGTTCTCAGCAACAATACGGTGGCACGCGGCGGATGGCAGCATATCGCCGTTTCCTTCGACCAGACGAGCCACAAGGTCAAGTTCTATGTCAACGGCGCGCTCGACAGCGAAAAGAACATGGGAACCTCGGCCGTCAACGCCGTCACCGCGCTGCTGGTCGGCTCGCACAAGAACATCGGCACCATGGACCCGCATTCGATGAAGGGCGACGTGGACGACATCCGCGTATATGATGCCACGCTCACCGACGACCAGGCAGCTGCGATTTACGCCGAGCAAGGCACGGCCCTTGTCAGAAAACAACTCGGCACACTGGTCTCGCAGGCCGACGCGCTGCTGGCCGCGGGAGAGGTCGACGCCGCGTCGGCGCAGGCGCAAGCACTCGCCACGGCAAAACGCAACGCGGTCAACGCCATGAACAACACCTCCGGCAGCGCCGTCGCGCGGATGACGGCGATGAATGCCGCGGGCACGGCGCTCCAGACGGCCATCACCGCGTATCAGGCGCATGTACCGATCACGCTCACGGCCGACCCCAGCACCGTGGAGCGCACGGTCGACAGCGCTTCCATCTTCGGCGTCAATCATCGGTACGCCTTCAACGGGTACGGCAGTTTCGACCCCGATACGATGCGTGTGAAAGACGACTTCACCGCACTGTACAAGCAGGTCGGATTCGGCTCGATTCGCTACCCCGGAGGCACGATTTCCAACCTGTTCAACTGGAAGACCACCATCGGTCCGCGCGCCCAACGGCTCAAGCAGATACACGGCTTCTACAACAACCCCGGCCAGGGCGGCATCGAACCGAATTTCGGCATCGGTGAAATCGCGACGTTCGCGGACGAGGTCGATTCAGAAATCGTCTATGTGTACAGCCTCGGCCGCGGCAACGCACAGGACGCGGCGGATCTGATCGAATATCTGAACGCGCAGGTCGGCACCAATCCCAACGGCGGCATCGACTGGGCGAAGGTGCGCGCAGACAACGGACACCCGCAGCCGTACAACGTGCGCTATTTCGAAATCGGCAACGAAATGAACCAGGCGTGGGCCAACTCCGACGGCACCGCCTCGCAGGGCTACTGGACCACCGCGGTGAGCGGCGGCAGCGAGCAGGCGTACACGGAGGGCGGCACAGCGAGCTTCACCAAGCAGTACGCGGTGAGCCTGGAGGATTGGAACAAGGCAGCGTCGGTCAGCGACGGCAAGGCCGGTCTGACCCGTTACATGCGCTACGCCAACGTCAACCCGAAAATGAACGGCGACGATGGCGCGATCGTCGACGACCCGTCGTTCGTGGCCGTCAACAAGGGCAGCGTCAGCGTATGGGTCGGCAACGACCAGTCGAACGAACAGTGGCGCATCGTGGACGACTTGGAGACCGCCGGTGCCGGCGACAAAGTCGTGCAGGTCGATTACAGCACGGGCGCGCTGAGGTTCGGAGACGGCGTGCATGGTGCGATTCCGGCCAAAGGACAGCAGGTTTATGTCAGCTACACCGTTGACCGCGACGGGTTCGTCAAGATATCAAAGGCCATCAAGAACACCACCGACCAGATCAACACGGCCGAACAGCGCACGGACGGCACACGGCACACGGCGAACGTGTACACCAGCTACGAGTCCACAGGGTTCATCACCCGCATGACGAACCTGAACGCGAACCAGTGGTACGACGGCATGACCATCCACCCTTATTCCGGCACCCCCACGGGAGCCACCGCGGGCGCATGGTACGACGACGCGATGAAGAAGGCCGAGACGGCGGGCGTCAACCGCGTCAAGGAGTATGTGAGACTCATGCCGGCAGGCAAGGTGCCGGTCATCAGCGAATACGGCATTTTCCGCGATACCAGCGCGCTGGTCCGGTCGCAATCGCACGCGCTGTACATCGCCAAGGTCGCGCTGGAATATGTTCGGCTTGGCAGCCCCTATATTCAGAAGCACTGCCTGATCGACTGGTACAGCAGCGGCGCCGACTCGCTCGGCCCGACCCAGCAGGCGGTTATTCAGGCCGTGCCGGAAGACGGCGCAAGCACGGTGACGGGCGAGGGGCGGTTTGGGTTCTTCCTGACGCCGAGCGCGTATGCCCTGCAGATGCTCGGCAATGGCATCGGCGACAGCGTGCTGACTTCGACGCTCGGCTCGACGCCCACGTTGGGCAATGGCGCAACATCTCTGTCTGCTTTGGTTTCCAAGGATGATGATGGCAATCTGCGCGTGATCATCGTCAATCTGGATCGCGCGCTCGGCCGCACGCTGAAGTTGAATTTCGGGCAGGATCTGTCTGGCCGAGTCGCGGATGTGCAGACCATGGACGCAGCAATCAACGCAGAGAACACGTTGGAAAACCAAGATAATGTGACTCCCGTTGACAGCAGCGTCACGTTCGATGCGGCGACGCCGACGGTCACCGTCACGCCGCATTCGTTGACGACGCTGAAGATTCGGCCGCGTGCTGCCGGAACGATCAACGCGGCACCCGTCATCACCGCCAGTGACCGGACCATTACGGTCGGTGACGCTTTTGATCCGCTTGACGGCGTGACCGCGCACGACGCGGAGGATGGCGACATGCCGCTCGCTGCGGCGAATGTGACCGCCGATGATGTGGATCCCGATACTCCGGGAACCTATCACGTCACTATCACCGTCACCGACAGTCAGGGAGCCACTACCTCCAAGACCTTTACGGTCGTCGTGCAGGCGAAGGAAGGTGGGGAGACTCCGGAACCTGAGCCTGATCCCTCGCCGGGCCCCGAGCCCACGCCGGAACCTGCCCCCAGTCCGGCACCAGACGAGGAGACGGATCAAGCAGCCCACCAGAAGCCGGATGGCAAGACAAATGGGCAACAGGCAGACAACGGCAAAACAAAGTTGTCGCATACTGGTGCCAGCGTCCTGGTCGCGCTGACCTGTACCGCAATGCTCGCCATCGGAGGCGGTCTTATCGCCACATTCCGTCGTAAGCGGAGCTGACGGAGCGCGTGCCCCGCGGTCGAAGGTCGCATGGTCGGCCACCCTCTGGCCGCGGGGCGCATAACCCGTTGTTGCGTCCCTAAGTGCGCGCCGCCTATGAGAACGGAATCAGGTGCGATTCGCGACATCAGAGCGTCACGCTGTGCGGGTACCGTCACCGTGCGCGCCCGCACACGGTGACGCATTCTTCAAGAATCCAGTGATTGCAATGGTTCCGGAATGCCGTCACGCTGTGCGCCCCCGCACACGGTGACGGTACCCGCGCAGCGTGACGCATTATCCCCGGAAAACAGCGAGTTCGCCGACTAGGAGCATGCGATTGCCGGCGCCCAGTCGGCTCGCCGATAGCCCCGCCAGCGGTGGTGCGAGTTCTGGTTAGGCTTTGGCCAGTTGGTCGCGGATTTCGGTGAGCAGCGCGATTGTCTGCTGCTCGGCGGTGGGCTCGGGCTCCTTGCCTTCGTCGGCGTCCTCGGCCTCACTTTCCTTGAGCTTCGCCTTCGCCAGCAGCGCATCGGACATGTCACGGAACTTGTTGATTGGCACCAGGATGAAGAAGTAGACGGCGACGGCGATGATGAGGAAATTGAGCAATGCGCCCAGAATCGCACCGACCGACACGGTCGCCCCGTTGAACGTGAACGCAAGCAGACCGTCCATGTTCGGCTTGCCGAAGATCATGGCGATCAGCGGATTGATGAGATGGTTGACGATCGCATTGACGACGGCGGTGACCGCACCGCCCATGACGACGCCGACCGCCATGTCAATCATATTGCCGCGGGAAATGAACTTCTTGAAACCATCGATCATGACGCCTCCTATGGTGAGAGGATTCGCGGGCGCAGGCTCGTGTCCGCGCCCGGATGCGCGGATTGCAACCCGCGCATCGTCACCTCCCAGACTATCGCATCATTCTCGTGGCATTCCGCGGCTGCCCCGCTTCAGGCACGGGTCACGTGGCGCCGAATTGGGCGCGCATCGTGGAGACCACACGCAGGATGTCGTCGGCGCCGCCGCGCGAAGCCTGCCGGGAGTAAAGCGCCGCCGCGGTGGCCGTCGTGGGGACGCCGAGTTCCAGCGCCGGTTCGACGTCTCGCGAACCGTGGCACGCGAAGTCGCGAAAAGCCTCGAAACAGCCAAAGTCGTCACCGTCCGTCGACGCATCGGGCTCGTCTCCCAACCGGTCGAGGAGTGGGACGCGCTCAGCACCCAGGTCATCCATTGGAAGCTGCACTCCACACACCGTGAGGAGCAGCTGCGCGCCCTCACCGAACTACGTCTCGCCATCGAGCCGGCCGCAGCGACCTCGGCCGCCCGATACGCGCCGATCGACGTGAAATCGCGGCTCCCCCTGCTCGCAGCGGAGCTCCGACACACCGGCGAGAACGGCGGGCTCGACGAATTCCACAAGCTCGACATCGAATTCCACTCGCTGATCTTGCGCAACAGCGGCAACGAGATGTTCGCTTCCCTATCCACCATCATCGCCACCGTGCTCTCCGGACGCGTCGAACTGCACATGTACCCGCAAAAGCCCAAGCCGGAAGCCCTCGACGCACACGACGCCGTCGCCCAAGCGATCTGGCAGAGCAGTCCGGACAACGCGCGCCAGGCCATGCACCGCATCGTCGACGAAGTCGCCGAAACGCTGCAGCTCAGCTGACGCACACATCCGCGCCACATCCTGAGCAATTTCTTGTCGCCCCTTGACACCGCACCTACAATAAAACCGTCTTATTGATAACCCAACCATTAAGGGGAGAATTATGCTCACTGACGAGTACGTGAAGCGCGTCTACGCTCAGGTCGAACAGCGCGACGGCGACCAGCCGGAGTTCCTTCAGGCTGTACGCGAGGTGTTCGAGACCATCCAGCCGGTAGTCGAGAAGCACCCGGAGTACGAGAAGGCAGGCGTGCTGGAGCGCATCGTCGAGCCGGAGCGCGTGGTGAAGTTCCGCGTGGCCTGGACCGATGATGAGGGCAAGGTGCAGGTGAACCGTGGTTACCGCGTGCAGTTCAACTCCGCCATCGGACCGTACAAGGGCGGCCTGCGCTTCCACCCGACCGTCAACGAGGGCGTCATCAAGTTCCTCGGCTTCGAGCAGATCCTCAAGAACTCTCTGACCACGCTGCCCATGGGCGGCGGCAAGGGCGGCTCCGACTTCAACCCGAAGGGCCGTTCCGACGCTGAAGTGATGCGTTTCTGCCAGGCGTTCATGACCGAGCTGTGCCGCCACATCGGCCAGTTCACCGACGTTCCCGCCGGCGACATCAACGTGGGTGGCCGCGAGATCGGCTACCTGTTCGGCCAGTACAAGCGCATCCGCGACGAGTACTCCGGCGTCCTGACCGGCAAGGGTCTGGAGTTCGGCGGCTCGCTCGCCCGCACCGAGGCCACCGGCTACGGCGTGTGCTACTACACCCAGGAAGCCCTGCGCGTGCTGAAGAACGACTCCTTCGAGGGCAAGACCGTCGTGGTCTCCGGCTCCGGCAACGTGGCGATCTACGCCGTGCAGAAGGCCGAGGAGCTGGGCGCCAAGGTCGTCACCGTCTCCGACTCCAACGGCTATGTCTACGATCCGAACGGCATCGACGTGGCCGTGGTCAAACAGATCAAGGAAGTCGAGCGCGGCCGCATCAAGGAGTACGCCGAGCGCGTGCCGTCCGCCGAGTACCACGAGGGTTGCTCCGGCGTGTGGACCGTGCCGTGTGACATCGCGTTGCCGTGCGCCACCCAGAACGAAGTCAACGGCGAGTCCGCCGAAGCTCTGGTGAAGAACGGCTGCAAGGTCGTCGTCGAAGGCGCGAACATGCCGTCCACCCCGGAGGCCATCGAGGTCTACCAGAAGAACGGTCTGCTGTACGGCCCAGCCAAGGCGGCGAACGCCGGTGGCGTCGCCGTTTCCGGCCTGGAGATGAGCCAGAACAGCTACCGTCTGTCGTGGTCCTTCGAAGAGGTCGACGCCAAGCTCAAGAACATCATGGAGACCATCGTCGCCGACTCCCTGGCCGCCGCCAAGGAGTACGGCCACGAGGGTGACCTGATGCTCGGCGCCAACGCCGCCGGCTTCGTCAAGGTCGCCAACGCCATGGTCGCGCAGGGCATCCTGTGATCGCGTAGGCGCGTAACGTTTGGCGCGCATTCGCGGATAACGCGAAGGCCCGCCGAAACCAGTATTCGCATTGGTTTCGGCGGGCCTTTCGTGTCCTGCAGCAGGTTTGGCCACCCCAGTCGCTTCGCGACAGCTCCCCACCAACGGTGGCGGCGCGCGATCACCGGGTCGCCATCATGTCGATTGCCTCCATCCGGCGAAAGTCACATCCCGCAGGCCAGAAACGGGACCTTTACGGGATGAGGCACGGGCTGCCACCAACCCCGCGCTCTCAAAACTCGCAGATACAAGGCTAAATCCAACAAGAACGGCCCGTATCTGCGAGTTTTGAGAGCGCGATTCCCGCAACAACGGAAAATACTGGCGGGAAGGCGGCTCTCGGGAGCATCCCGTCCGCATCAAGCGCCCCATGCAATCAGTCGTCACGACATGCCGGCGGGGAATGATGGCCGCCACCGATTTCTCAGCGGCGGCCATCCCGACATGCCAGAATCTTGGGATGGCGGCTCGCGCCTTACTCGGCGCGGCGACGCAGCAGCACCACGCCGGCACCGGCGGCCAGCAGCACCACGCCGACACCGGCGGCCAGCAGCAGGACCGCGTCCACGGCGAACGCCATCGTCGAGGCACCCGTCTTGCTCAGGCCGCTCGTCTCGGTGGCATCCACCTTGCCGTTCGGGCTCGGCTTGACCGCCGGCTTCTGCGGCTCGGGCTTGGTGGACGGCTCCTGCGGGCCGGGCTTCTCGCCATCGACCTTCACCAGAGCCTTCCGGGCGACCTGCAGCGCGGCAAGCGCGTCAGCCACCTGGGCGGGAGTCGCGTCCTCGTCGGCGGCGACCTTCTTCGCAGCGTCGAAGGCGGCCTGGAACGCATCCCAGCCGGACTCGTACTTGTCCTCGGTCAGCTTTTCGGCGGCGGCGATCGCGTTGTTCAGCGCGGTCTTGTCGGCGGCCTTGACGCTCACTTCGAAGGTCTTGGAGTACTCGGTGTCCTTGAGCGTCACCGTGAACGTGGCCTTGCCGACCTTCGCGAACGGCTTCGCGTAATCCACAACGGCACCATCGGCGTCAACCGCGGCAACCCTACTGCCAAAAGGCCTGAAAGCCTAAGCTCCTGCGACTGGGCTTGAACCAGTGACCGTCCGATTAACAGTTAGAAAGTCTGGTAGAATGGCACTTGGAGCGATTGGGCAAAACGGCTTCATTCCAACGGTTTCACCGTACTTAGGATGTACTTAAACCGTAAGTAAGAGGTAAATGGATGTCTGAGAATGTCTGAGAATGGTGAGAGGCAGGGAGGCAATCATGGTACGCAAAGCAAGAAACGGCATCGTCTACCCATATCGGGTCGAACGCCGGAAGAGACTGTCCGACGGAACCGTAAAAATCTACGCCAGCTACGAGTTCAAGGTTGACGGTAAGACATACAGCCGCAAAAAATACGTTGACGCCAACAAGCGGCTGACGGAACTGCTACAGGAACGGGCCAGATTCGGCAGCGCCAACAACAGCTCCATCACACTCGGGGCTTTGTGGGATTCCGTAACCTCATATCATGCAAGGCCGAACCGTCGCCGAGTCGCCAACGTGGCGCGGTATCCGGCATGGAATTGTCCCGCGCCATCTGAGTGGTCTACAATGCCCTCTAATCCAAGTTAGGAGTAGGGCCATGGGATTGAAAGAATTGAGATTGAAACGTGGAATGACACAGCGTGAGCTAGCGCAACGTAGCGGCGTGCATCACGTTGAGATTGCGCAGATCGAAACGGGTAAACGCAACGTCCGGGCGGTGTCGCTTGATACTGCACTGCGATTGTGTGACGCTTTGCGCGTTGCTAATCCACGTAAGCTGCTTGATCCTGATTCCGAGACTTCGGCGGATTGAATGTAATCCGCCAGGGCTAGACGTGTCTTTATAGCGTGGCTGGCCCACGAAATGCTAATGTTCAGCCGATATGATCGGCGTAAGAGTAAGGAGGTGGCATAGTTGCCGGGAATCAGTAGGTTTTTCGGTATCGTCATTTACATGTATGCCAATGACCATGGCCCCGTGAAACATTTTCACGCGGAATATAATGGCCATTGGGCTAAGTACTCGTTTGATGGCGATTTGATTAAGGGCGGTTTGCCTAGGAAACAGGAACGTTTGGTGTTGGCGTGGGCTGAAATACACCGTGAGGATCTCGAGTCCAATTGGAAGTGTGTGGAGGCCCATGTGCAACCCGGACACATCGAGCCGCTTAGGTAAGGAGGTTTATTCATGTGTGACGGTGTTGTTTTGGTGACTGACGCTGTTCCGTTGGACGGCCACCGTGTGGCGGTCAGGTTCAGCGATGGTTATAGCGGCGTCTTGGATATGGCTAAGTATTTTGGCTATCCGGCGTTCGCTGGGTTGAATGATCCTGCGGTGTTCGCTACTGCGCGGGCTGGTCTCGGTACGGTGTTGTGGGGTGACGGTGATATAGACGTCGCACCTGATACCGCACGTGAGGAGGCCGTGCCGTTGGGCGCGTAGGCCGCGTTGATGAATCCCGGTTGCTTTTGGCTGCCGGGATTTTGTTTATTCGAACGTGTTTGGCGGGGTTCCCCGTCTGATGAAAATACCCCAAGAGTGTTGCGTCACTCTCGGGGGTTTGCTTAAAACAAACGGATTTATAAGCCCTCTCATTGCAGCAAGGGGCTGCCCGTCATCTAACCCAAACCGCCATAAGGAAATCCAATGGCAGAAATGGCTTTTTACCGCCAGCCACGGCGCGCGGATGCTGAGGGAGTCGAACCCGCAGATCACCACTGTCGATCAGCACATGGAGATGCGCGGCAAGGTGATGGCCGACATCGTCATCAAAAAGATTCACGGCATCGACTCGCCGCGTACGGTGATGTTGCCGACCGAGCTGGTGGTGCGGCGGTCGGCGTGACCTGCGCAGGCTCGCAGCTGGACGCCGACCGCGAGCCGTTGCGGGACCTCAGGATTTTGCGTCGGGGCCGACATCGGGATTCACGCCACCGACATGACTGCCGGCCGCCGCGACTGCGTCCAACGCGGTGCGCAGATGCGCAGGCGGAATCACCCTCCGCCACGCCATCAGAGAGGCCCAGTCGGCCACGATCCTGAAATACCTACGCCGCGCGGCCGGCCGCGACAGGCTCAGATCATGCAGGCCGCCGCGAATCGTCGCCAGCGTCACCACATCGCCGAGGTTGAGCGCCGCCTGGCGAATCGCCGTGATGTCCAGCACGGAATCCGCCTCGCGCATCGCCTCATCCCATGTGGGCTGCAGCATGGTCCGGTCGGACGTGCACACCAGCACGGGAATGCGGATGTCGAGCCGGCGCGACACCTCGGCCTGCGCATTGTAGATCGCCCGCATCCACCCGGCGCGGGGAAAGAAACGCTGCGGGTCCACCAGCGGATGGCGCAGATAATCCCAGTCGCCGCCGGTCTCGCAATCGATGCAGCGGCCGTAGAACCCCGGATCGCGCATCGGCATCACCGTTTTGCCGCCGCCCAGCTGGAACGCCTGCACCACGGGCGTCGACAGTATGCGGAACATGCGGTTGCCTTGCAATTCCAGCCAAGGCGAGTCCAGCGCGACCGCCTCGACGTGATGCGGCCGCTGCGAATTCAGCCACAGCACCGAGCTCAGCCCGCCCTGCGAATGGGCGACCAGCAGGATGCGCACCTGCTCGCCCTGCTCGGCGACGACCAGGTCGCGTAGGGCGTTGAATTCCGCCGCATAATCGTGCAGATCCTCGATATATCCAGGGGTCTGGCCATCCCGCAACGACCGCCCGAACTTGCGCAGGTCGACGGCGTAGAAGGGAATGCCGAGCGATTCCCAGAACTCGGATTCGTGACGGCGGTAGAAATAGTCGTTCCACCCGTGCACGTACATCACCGCGAGCCGGTGCCCGCGCAGCGCGAACCGCTGACGCCTCCATCGCGCGCTCATGGGCAGCTTCGAGGGGTCCCGGCGCACGAATGTGGCGACGATATCGCCTTCGTCATCATGGCCGAGATGGATCGTCGCCTGCTGGTAGCCATCCATTACGCAGTCGGGCTGCCAGTCGTCCACGGTGGGGCGCGCGGCGAGTTGGATATGCAGCGGATCGGTCATGATTTCAATGTACTCGCGTCGCGGGAACCGACAGGACGACTATGCCCCGCATTATCTAAACGCGAACGCGAAATACAACAGATTGCGCGGCCATGTCGGAATGCGTCGACACAGGCGAGCCACGGATGGCGAGCCACACGGCGGTCGGGCGGCGGACCGCGACTGCGGAGAGGCTCCGCATGCCACGGCCGGCACAACGACAGACACCCCTTGTGACCGTTTACATCATCTGCGTATACTCGAACCTGTACGCGGTCGTCCGACGACGGCCGCACGCGTAAAGGAACAATGATGTCAACAACTACTCACGCGCCGAACAAGGTAGCATCAACGAGCGGCAAACCGACCCGGCGTCTGGCGAACCGCACTCGGACGAAGTCGTCTGCACGTTCCAACGAAACACCGGTAGACCAGAACAGCGATAAGCAACCGGCGAATATCCAGCAACACGAAGCAAACACCGATGCCATGGATTCCATGGACGATGCACAGAAAAAACCGACCATCCGCGACGTCGCCCGTCTCGCGGGAGTATCGTACGGAACGGTCTCCCGGTATCTGAACGGCAACACCCACGTCTCGCAGGACGCAGCCGAACGCATCGCAGCAGCCATCACCAAATCACAGTACACGCCGAACAACGCCGCACGCTCACTCGCGCAACGCCGCACGCTCACCGTCGCGCTGATCATCCAGGTCGAATCGAACGAGACCATCGCGCAGGCCGGTATGTCAAGGGCGATGGCCGGCGCCAACCAGGTCCTCGGCGACGCGGGCTACCAGATGGTCACGCTGATCGCCAACAGCGAGGACTCCACGCGCCGCATCGCGCAGCTGGTGCAAAGCGACTTTTCGGACGGGTACCTGCTGTTCTCACTGAGCGAGGACAGCATGCTCGCCAACACGTTCGCATCGGTCAAGCGGCCGGTGGTCCTCTCGGAAGTCAGCGAACGCGAGAACCTGCCGTTCCCGGCCGTGGACTTCACCAACACCGAGGGGCAGCGCGACATCACGCGCTACCTGCTCGACCAGGGGAGGACCAAGCTGGTGTACGTGTGCGGCCCCGGATACTCACCATCGTCGAACAACCGCTTCGACGGCTTCAAGGCGGCGATGGGTGACCGGTTCAACGAACGCCACGTCTACTACGCGGACGACTGGGAGAGCACCAGCGGCGAAATGGCCGTGGTCGAGTTCCAACCCATGCTTGACGAGCTGGACGGATTCGTGTGCGCCAACGACAGCATCGCGCTGGGCGTCATCAACCAGTTGAACCGGTTCGGGTATCGGGTGCCGGACGACATCGCGGTCACGGGATTCGACGATTCGCCAATCGCCCTGCTGGCGAACCCGAAGCTGACCACCGTGCGGCAGGATTCGCAGCTGCACGGCGAGACGATGTCGCGGCTGTTGCTGTCCATGCTGCAAGGCGACATCGTGGAGCCGCATTACGTGCAGCTGCTGCCGACGACCATCGCGGAGCGCCAATCGGCGTGATCTAGGAAGAACCACGCTCTCAAAACTCGCAGATACAGGGCGAAAATAACGAATAGTCCCTTGTATCTGCGAATTTTGAGAGCCTCATATTGCAACGCACGACCCCACGCGGCCGTTGCCGGAGCGCCACCGCCGGGCGCACTCCGATTCTTCCGTATGTCGGCAAGGTTTTCACGATACAATGGTTCAGTCTGTAACCGGTCACAAGCAGTTGCGGACACGACAGATAATCAACAGCAGATCATCACGAAAGGGGAAATCATGGCTGATAGATTCGGAGCTTTTCTGCCTCACGACACCTCGGGCGACGTTGCCCAGCTGCACGGCATCGGTCTGCAGAAATTCGGCGACACCTGGTATGCATATGGCGAGAACAAGGTAAACGGCAATTTGTTCCAGGGCGTGTGCTGTTATACAACCACCGATTTCATCGCATGGCGCAGCCACGGCATCGTACTTGATGTGCAAGAAGACGGCTCCGCCCTCGCCGCCGACCGTATCGGCGAGCGGCCGAAGGTGCTGCATTGCCCCGCCACCGGCAAATATGTCATGTATATTCATGCCGAAACGCCCGACTACGGATACGCGCACATCGGCGTCGCCGTGGCCGACGCCCCAACCGGCCCGTTCGCATTCCAGACCACCATCACGTGGCGTGGCTACCTGAGCCGTGACATCGGCGTCTTCCAGGACGAGGACGGCAGCGGCTACATCATGAGCGAGGACCGCGACCATGGCACGCACATTTACCGTCTCGCCGACGACTACCTCACCATCGTCGAGGACGTCGCCTGTGAGCGTGCCACCGACTACCCATACGGCCTGGAATCGCCGACCATCATCAAGAAGGACGGCCTGTACTACTGGTTCGGCTCGCAACTGACCAGCTGGGACACCAACGACAACAAGTACTCCACCGCCACCGACCTGCACGGCCCGTGGAGCGAGTGGAAGCTGTTCGCGCCGGAGGGTGCGAAGACCTACGATTCGCAGGTCGATATCGTGGTGCCGCTGGACGACGACCCGTACAACAGCGAGCACTTCCTGTTCATCGGCGACCGCTGGCAGGAGCATGACCTCGGCAACTCGCCGATCGTACAGATGCCGATTTCCATCGCCGACGGCGTGGCGTCGCTGACGTGGAGCGACACCTACGAGGGCACCACCCACCGCTGATTTTCGCGGGTTTTCGCAGATCACGGATTTAGCCGGCGTGGTCCGGCATTGAGAAACGGGCCTGTGGCATGATTTGCCGCAGGCCCGTTTCGCGTCCTTCGACATTCCCCGGACGGCAGCGACATCGTGACGGCACAACGGCGTGACGGCGCAGCAACGCAACAGCAACAGGTACGGCCGGTTTGCGTTCCTATGTGCGCGCCGAAACGACAAGTGCGCGAACATAAGAACGCAAATGGCTCTGTTTGCGTTCTTAAGTGCGCACGATCGTCGTTTCGGCGCGCACATAGGAACGCAAACCGGCCACGCCAGCCACCGAGGCACCGGTCTTGGACAGATGTTCTGCTGACCGGCAGGCTTCTGCGCGCCAAGCTTCTTTCCTGGTTCGGTCTTGTCGGACATGACCTTGACGACCTTCAGACCATCGGCGGAGAACGTGTCGCCGACCGTGTACTCGGTCTTGGCGGGCTTCGCGGCCACCTTGATCGATTCGACGGCCGCCGGCTTCGGCTTCTCGGCCAGGGCGTTCTGTGCGGCGGTGAGATTTTCAGTGCGGTGGCCACTTCGTCGACGGTTGCGTTCTTGTTGGCGGAGACCTCCTTGGCGGCGGGCTGACCGTCGAGCTCCACGTATGCGGAGGCGGTTTCACCCTCGGCGACGGTCGGCGTGAACGCGGTGGTCTTCAGCGTCGGCTTGGAGTCGGAGCGGACGAGCACCACATCGACGATGTAGCCGTTGGCGTCATCGACGAGGCCATGTCGGAGAAGCTCAGCCACAGAGCGCCTTCAGGCGCGGCGTCGGCGGGCACGGTGAACGTGGTGGTCACGTACTGCGGCTCACCGCCTTCGTGTCGGCGGTGGTCGATGCGGTGGCGAGTTCGTCCGTGTACTGTGCCCATGCGGAACCGGTGCCGCTGCCGGCCTTACGGCTCTTCACGGTCGCGGTGGCCACTTGGGATCAAAAGACTCGCGAAGGCATGATTCTGCTCGTCAACCGTGACGAGCACAACGCCCATGATGTGACAATCGACCTGACATCGTTGCCTAGGCTGGGGGAGTGGCCGTCCGTCACCAGCTCGCAGATGCTGCCCAGCGACGATATCTACCGCACCAATACGGCCGACGAGCCGGACGGCGTCACCTTGCAGCCGCTATCCGCCGCGCTTGATGAGGGTCGGATGACTGTTTCGTTGCCACCGGTCACATGGGCTTCGGTGAGGTTCACGGCCTGATTATCGCGAGCTCACGCTCTCAAAACTCGCAGATACAGGGCCGAATTCAACAAAAATGGTCTGTATCTGCGAGTTTTGAGAGCGTGATTTTCCTATCAACAAATAATGGGGGCTCCCGAGCATCGGGAACTACCCATTATTCGTCGTCATGTGCTGACAACCCGCGTCGGCAACGCGGTCATGTGGCGCTGTCGCCAATCAGCGGCAACGCCACGAACCTTGGCCTCCTTGAAGGCCTGAGCGGACGGCTTCCACGAAGCGGCGGTGTAGTCTTTTCCTGCGCCGGCGATGATGAGATATACAAACCCCGCGGGCGTTGCCTCCGCGGGGTTCGTAACGGGATGTATCAGGGATTCGATTGGATCAGTCGTCGCCCAGAGTGATATGTATGCCGCCGACCAGCGCGCTGATCACGTTGTACAGCAGCGCGATGATGGTGGCAAGGAGCGTCACCAGCACGACGCCGACGATCGCCAGGATGGTAACCACCGACAGTACCGTGGACAGGCTGAACACGCTGGAAAGGTTCAGGCTGTCGGCGGCCAGACCGGTGGACGAGACGATATTGTTCAGCTGGTCGAACACGCCGACCGCGTCAAGCAGCAGCCAGACCAAGGCGGCGGCAAGCACTTCGATGATCGCGCCGGCGATTGACAGCATGAACGTCACCTTCGCCACGGACCATGCGTTCACATGGGTCAGCGACAGGTTCATGCGGCGGGCGCGCGGCGTCGAACGGCGCGGCGAACGCAGGGACGCACGCGTTTTGTTGGCGCGCGGCTCGCTCTCCGACTGCGGCTGGTTGGAAATAGAGCGCGCGACCCGAGGGGCGCTTTCGCGGACACCTTCGTGCGGTTCTGCATTGTCATGCGGACCGGGCACGAACATGTCGGTCCGTCCGGGTTCGAGGTTGTCACTCATCGTTGCTCCTTGTCGTTCCCCGATGACTCTTAGCCGAGGCTACCAGTTTTCTGAGACGATTATGCCTCGTCATCAGTGTTGTTCACATTCTCGTCAGATGCCGCGCCCGAATCACTGCCGGATGCGACGCTATCCGCGGTATCCGGAGTGTTTTCGGCCGTATCGGGAGACGTGGTCGCGGATGCGGCCGCAGCCGTATCATCCGTCGTCTCGACTTCGTCTTCGCCGGTTTCCTCGTTGCGGGCGATGGAGATAATCTCGTCGCCCTTGTCGGGCTTAGCGAGCGTCACGCCCTGCGTGGTGCGGCCGGTGCGCTTGACTTCGGTGACGTTGGAACGGATCACTTTGCCGGACTTCATGATCGCCATGACCTGATCGTCTTCGCTTACGATCAGGGCACCGACCAGCGATCCGCGACCTTCGGCGAGCTGTACCGCCTTGACGCCGAAGCCGTTACGCCCCTGCAGTCGGTATTCGCTGATCGCGGTGCGCTTGGCGAAGCCCTCATTGGTGACCACGAGCAGGTCCTGCTTGGAGTCCTCCGGAACCACGTCCATGGCGAGCAGTTCGTCATCCCCGCGGAACTTCATGCCCTGCACGCCGGCGGTCTGGCGTCCCATCGGACGCAGCTGGTCGTTGTCCGCCGCGAACTTGAGACTCATGCCCTGCTTGGAGACGAGGATGATGTCGTCTGCGGCGTTGCACAGCGCGGCGCCGATCAGCTCGTCCGTGGGCTCGCCGGTCTCCTCGTCGGCCGCGAGACGAACCGCGATGAGTCCGCCCTGACGCGGCGAATCGTACTCGGCCAGCGCGGTCTTCTTGACCTTGCCGGTGCGGGTGGCAAGCACCAGATACTTGGCGACCTCGTAGTTCGGAATCGACAGCACGGTCTGAATCGTCTCGTCGGGACCGAACTGCAGCAGGTTCGCCACGTGCTGGCCCTTGGAATCGCGCGAGCCTTCGGGCAGCTCGTACGCCTTGATGCGGTAGACGCGGCCCTTATTGGTGAAGAACAGCAGCCAGTTATGCGTGGACGTGAGGAAGAAGTGATCCACCACGTCATCCTCACGCAGCTTGGCGCCCTTGATGCCCTTGCCGCCGCGATGCTGTGCACGGTATTCGTTGGCCTTGGTGCGCTTGATGAAGCCGGAGTGCGTGACGGTGACCACCACGTTCTCCTCGGCGATCAGGTCTTCGACGTTCATCTCGCCCGAGTAGGGGAGGATCTTCGTGCGACGTTCGTCACCGTATTTCGCGACGATCTCGTCGAGCTCGTCGCCGACGATCGTACGCTGGCGTTCCGGCTTGGCGAGGATGTCGTTGTAGTCGGCAATCTTGCGCATGAGTTCCTCATGCTCGTCGATGATCTTCTGACGTTCCATGTTGGCCAGTCGAACCAGCTGCATGGAAAGGATGGCGTCGGCCTGCACCTGATCGATGTCAAGGAACTCCATCAGCTTCGGCCGGGCGTCCTCGCGGCCCTGGCTGGAGCGGATGAGGCGGATGACCTCGTCGATGGCGTCCATGGCCTTGAGCAGGCCCTGCAGGATGTGGTCGCGTTCCTCGGCCTCGCGCTTGAGGTAACGGGTACGGCGTTCGATGACTTCGAGCTGGTGGTTCACCCAATGGCGGATGAAGGCGTCGAGGCTCAGCGTGCGCGGCACGCCGTCGACCAGCGCGAGCATGTTCGCGCCGAACGTTTGCTGCAGCTGGGAGTGCTTGTACAGGTTGTTGAGCACAACCTTCGGCACGGCGTCGCGCTTGAGCACGAGCACGAGTCGCTGGCCGGTACGGCCCGACGTCTCGTCGCGCATGTCGGCGATGCCCTGGATCTTGCCGTCGCGCACGCCTTCTCGGATGGAAGCGGCCAGACGGTCGGGATTCACCTGATACGGCAGCTCGGTGACCACCAGGCACATACGGCCCTTGATCTCCTCGGTGTTGACCACCGCGCGCATCGTAATCAGGCCGCGGCCGGTGCGGTACGCCTGCTCGATGCCCTTGTGGCCGAGGATCGTGGCACCGGTCGGGAAGTCCGGTCCCTTGATGATGCCGATGAGTGCGTTCAGCAGCTCTTCACGGCTCGCTTCGGGATGATCGAGCGTCCAATGCACGCCTTCCGCCAGCTCGCGCATGTTGTGCGGCGGAATGTTGGTCGCCATGCCGACGGCGATACCGGACGAGCCGTTGGCCAGCAGGTTCGGGAAGCGCGCGGGCAACACGGTGGGTTCCTGCGTACGGCCATCGTAGTTGGGCACGAAGTCGACGGTGTCCTTGTCGATGTCTCGCACCATTTCCATCGCAAGCGGCATCATGCGGCACTCGGTGTAACGCATGGCTGCGGGCGGGTCGTCACCGGCCGAGCCGAAGTTGCCCTGCCCGTCGACCAGCGTGTATCGCATCGACCACGGCTGGGCCATGCGCACCAGCGAATCGTAGATCGCGGCGTCGCCGTGTGGGTGGTAGTTGCCCATCACGTCGGCGACGGGTCGGGCGCACTTGGAATAGCCGCGATCAGGACGGTAGCCGCCGTCATACATCGCGTACACGATGCGGCGGTGCACCGGCTTCATGCCGTCGCGCACATCCGGAAGGGCTCGTTCGACGATGACGGAGATGGCATAGTCGAGGTACGACTGACGCATCTCCTTCTGGATGTCGGTGTGGGCCACGCGATTGTCGTCGAGGACCAACTGTTCGTTGGCCTGAGGGCTGATGGGCTCCATCGAGTGTTCGGCACGCTCGTCATTCTGCTCCGGCAGGTCGGTGCCGTTGCTGTTTTCGTCTGCCACTTGGTTGTCCTTTGGTTAAATTCTGTTCGACCGTATGTTGGACGTCGTTTCTGTCGCTGTCATCGGGTGGATCGGGATCACCCCCAGTCAGCTGCGCTGACAGCCCCCCCCCGCCGGCGGGGCTTGGATTAGAACCTTAAGCGTCGATGAAACGCACATCCTTGGCATTGCGTTGGATGAAAAGACGGCGCGGTTCCACGTCGTCGCCCATCAGCATCGAGAAGGTCTCGTCCGCTGCCGCGGCATCCTCGATGTGAATCTGCTTCAGGATGCGGTGCTCAGGATCCATGGTGGTCTCCCACAGCTCCTGGTAGGTCATCTCGCCCAGACCCTTATATCGCTGGATGCCTTCGCCCTTGGGCAGCTGCCGGCCTGCGGCCTTGCCCTGGGCGAGTTTCTCGTCGCGTTCGCGGTCGGTGTACACGTAATCATGATCGCCGCGCGTCCACTTGAGACGGTACAGCGGAGGCATGGCCACATACACGTATCCTGCGGTGATCATCGGTCGCATGTAACGGAAGAACAGCGTCAGGTTCAGCGTGGCGATATGGGCACCGTCCACATCTGCATCGGCCATGATGATGACCTTGTGGTAGCGCACCTTGCTCACGTCGAATTCCTCGCCATAGCCGCCGCCGACCGCGGTGATCAGCGACTCGATGGTGTCGGACTTCATCATGCGGTCGATGGAGGCGCGTTCGGTGTTGAGAATCTTGCCTCGAAGCGGCAGGATGGCCTGCGTCTCCGGGTTTCGCCCTTGAATGGCTGAGCCGCCTGCCGAATCACCCTCGACGATGAACAGCTCGCACTCTTCGGGGTTGCTGGACTGGCAGTCCTTGAGCTTGTCGGGCATGCCGGCCGACTCGAAAATCGACTTGCGCCGGGTGTTCTCGCGGGCTTTCTTCGCCGCGATGCGGGCGCGGGAGGCTTCGATGGCCTTCTGGATGATGTTCTTGGCCTCTGCGGGGTGCGCGTCGAACCAGTCGCCGAGCTTGTCGGTCATCACGCGCTGCACGAAGGTCTTCGCCTCGGAGTTGCCGAGCTTGGTCTTCGTCTGCCCTTCGAACTGAGGAGTGGTCAGCTTGACGGACACGACGGCGGTCAGGCCTTCGCGCACATCGTCGCCGGAGAGGTTGTCATCCTTCTCCTTGAGGATGTTCTTGTCTCGCGCATACCGGTTCACCAGCGAGGTCAGCGCTGCACGGAAGCCTTCTTCGTGCGTGCCGCCTTCTGTGGTGGAGATCGTGTTCGCGAACGTGTGCACAGCCTCGGAATACGCGGTGGTCCACTGCATCGCGACCTCGGCCGAGATGCCGATCTTGAGGTCTTCGGCCTCGAAATCGATGACATCCTCCTCGACGGGAGTGGCCTTGCGGGACTTGACCAGGTACGAGACATAATCCTTGATGCCGTTCATGTACTGGTAAGTCACGCTCTGGTGCTTCGGCTCGGTGGAATCGTCATCGCCGGCCACTTCGTCGCCGGCCAGATCCGGCTCGCGCAGGTCGGTGAGTGAAATCTTCAGTCCCTTGTTCAGGAACGCCATCTGCTGGAAGCGGGAGCGCAGCGTCTCGAAGTCGTATACCGTGCTTTCGAAGATCGCCGCATCGGGCCAGAACGTCACGGAAGTGCCGGTCGACTCATCCTCGGCCATCGGGGCGCCCTTGGCGAGGCGGGCCGTCGGATGCTGGTTGACGTATGTCTGGGTCCAGTGGAATCCCTGGCGCCGCACTTCGATATCGACTCGCGTCGACAGCGCGTTGACCACGGAGATGCCGACACCGTGAAGGCCGCCGGACACCGCGTATCCGCCGCCGCCGAATTTACCGCCGGCGTGCAGCTTGGTCATCACGGTCTCGACGCCGGAGACGCCTTCGCCGGGAACTTCGTCGACCGGGATGCCTCGACCGTCGTCAACGACGCGGATGCCGTTGTCCGGCAGGATCGTCACTTCGATATGCGTGGCGTAGCCGGCCAGTGCCTCGTCGACGGAGTTGTCGACGATCTCGTAGACCAGGTGGTGCAGACCGCGCGGGCCGGTGGAGCCGATGTACATGCCCGGGCGGATGCGCACCGCCTCAAGGCCTTCCAGCACCTTCAGGTCGCTGGCGTCATAATGGTCGGGCGACAAGGTGTCGTCAAGCTGGGCGTCATCGAGCTCGTCCTGGGCGATGGCTTCATCGACCTCGCGGTCATGCTGCTCGGCGCTGCTCGCCGTCAGACCGCTGCCCGGAGCCTGCTCAGGCATGCCGGACTCGTCACGGGATTCATGTTCGGAATCCGATTCAAGAACTGCCACTAACGGTTTCCTTCCTGCATATTCTTTCGTCATGAAAGGTTGTTCTGCGGGCGATACGCTCTAAAACGCGAATAACGGGGGTTTCTAAGCGCTGAACCTATTATCCGCCAATCCTACCCGTCTACGGGGACTTTGGCTCTCTGAGCGAATTTAGCGCCTCTTCATCCTTGAGCCGCGAAATGTCGCGGCACGGGGGCCTGTTACCTGGATCTTGTGGACGTCCAACCCCTGCAGGCGCTCCTTGATGGTACGTTCCAGCTGCGGAATCAGGTAGGTGAGCTGGGTGGCCCAAGCCGCGGAATCGGCACGGATGGTCATGACTCCGTCGCGCAGCCCGATGACCTGCGAATGCTGGGCGATGACCGGTCCGACCACCTGATCCCAGTGATTGCGCAGCTGCGCGATTTTCAGATACGGTATCCAATGACCGTTATTCGCAATCAGCGCCGTTACGCTGCCCAAGGTGCTCGGGTCACGGCCCGGCTTGCCGAAGTTCTCCCATGCGGCCTCGGCGTCAATCATCCGCTGATGCCTTCTTCCCGCCATCTTGGCGATGTGCTCGAACACCGTGGCGGGCAGTTTGCGCTGGTCGAGATGCAGGGTCGCGCAAATCGGCTCGTGCGAATCGTGTACATTGCCCGGCTTGACCGCGCTGCCCGGCTTGTCGGGCCTGCTCGGTGCCCCCGGCCCGCTCGGCGTATTCGGCTTGCGGGGTTCGGTCATTGTTCGCCGGCCCTCTCGGCATCCGCTTCGTCGCGCCGTTTGAGATCGGCCACTGCGATGCGGTTCACCGGTATCTCGCCGGATTCTGTCGACTCATTCGCCGGCCGTATCGGAATATCGCTTTCCGCGGCTGCGGTGATCAGTACCTGATCCTGAGCCGCGGCAAAACGCAGGATCTCGGTGCGGCGCGATTCGTCGAGCTGAGCGAACACATCGTCGAGAATCACCACCGGCCTGGTGTCGAAATACTCGCAGAGGGCCCGGTATTGTGCCATCTTCAATGCCAGGGCCAACGTCCACATCTCGCCGTTGGAGGCGAATTCCCTGGCCGGCATGCCATTGAGCGTCACCAACAGGTCATCTCGTTGCGGGCCGATCAGATTGACGCCGCGAGACACCTCGCCGGGATAGATGCGCTGGAAATGCTGGCTTATCAGCGGTTCGGGCGCCTGTGTTCCAAGGATCTCGTCGAATGACGGCACGTATTCGACCGCTGCCTGCTCACCACCATCCTGCGCGGCATCCTGAATTTCCGCATTGGACGGCAAGTCGCCCGCCACACCGGCCAATCTGGCATACAGCGGGCCGAACGACTTGTTCAGTTCCGCGATGATGCGTTGCCTGTCGCGGCTGAGCGCGACTCCCGCCTCGATGAACTGTCCGGTCCAGATCTCCAGCCCGCTGAGCGCGGCGTCAATCGGGGATCCTGCACGCTGCCATTGACCGAGCTGTTTGAGCAGTGCCGCCCGTTGCTTGGCGACGTGCGTGAATGATTGCAACCGGTTCGCATATCCGGGAATCAGCAGCGAGGCGACCTGGTTGATGAACGAGCGGCGCACGGCGGGGTCGCCCGCCACAAGCTGCTGATCCTCCGGAGTGAAGCTCACGGTCGGCAGCGTGCCGAGAATCTCCCGCAGATACCGCGACTGTCCGCCGTTGATGCGGGCGCGGTTGGCGCCGCGTGCCGCAATCGTGGCCTCAAGGGTGGTGGTCTGTGTCTGCCGGACCGGTTTCATGTCCGAGATATCCACGGCATCAGCGCTGGTATTGACGCCATCATCAGCGGGCTCCGGATCCGTCACGGATTCGATATTGGCCCGGATCGTCGCTGCATGTTCGCCGCGCTGCACCAGCGGAACCGAGCTGGATGTGCGATGGCTCAGACCCGTGGACAGCACTTCTATCGCTTCGACGATGTTGGTTTTCCCAAGCCCGTTCGCCCCCTGCAGGATGTTGATGCCCGGCGTGAGGTCGAGCACGCAATGGTTCCATGACCGGTAATGGTCAAGCGCAAGACGCGAAATGTACAAGATGGGCTCCTGTCATGTCATCGCCGGCACCGTGTGTTTCGGCGGTGCCGGCGATTCGATTCGGATTCCAGTGTTCAGCCGTCGGGCTCAGCTGTTGAAACGCATCGGGACGAGCAGATAGCGGTAATCCATCGATTCGTCGCTGTCCGCCTCCTGCTGGCCGTTGAATTCGACGGGCTTGACGGCCGTGGTCATCTTCATGCGCACGAACGGCTCAGTGATGGCGCTCAGGCCTTCGATCAGGTAGGACGGGTTGAACGCGACGGTGATGTCCTCGCCGTCCATGTCGATGTCCAGCATTTCCTGCGCCTGGGCTTCGTCCACGGCGCCGGCGGACAGGGTGACTTCCTGGCCGGAGAACACCATGCGGATCGGGGCGTTGCGTTCGGCGACCAGCGCGACGCGCTTGATGGCGGCGATCAGCAGCTGCTTGTCGATGACGGCCTGAATCGGGTATTCGTCGGCGAACAGGCGGTCGACCGCAGGGAATTCGCCGTCGATCAGCTGGGATGTCGAGACGCGTCCGGCGTTCTCGAAACCGAGCAGCGTGGGGTTGTCGGCGTCGAAATCGATGACGACGTTCTGGTGATCGTCAAGTGCGCGGGCGACGTCGCGCAACAGGGATCCGCGCACCAGTGTGGTCGTAGAGGTGTCGATGTTCTGCGGCGTCCAGGTGAACGTGGCGCGGGACAGGCGGAAACGGTCGGTCGAGGTCATGGTGACTTTGTCGCCGTCGAACTGCATGCGCACGCCGGTCAGCACCGGGCGGTTCTCCTCGCGGGAGACCGCGACGCTGGCCTGGGTTACGGCCTGGATGAACGTGGGTGCGTCGACCTGGCCGAGCTTTGCCGGCACGACCGGCAGATCCGGGTATTCGGCATCGGGCATGAGCTGCATGGTGAACGTGGACTTGCCCGAGTTGATGGTCATGGTGGAGCCGTCGGTCGACAGGTAGGTCTTTTCGGCAGGCAGTGACTTGGTGATGTCGGCGAGGAGTTTGCCGAGTACCAGTGCGGTTCCGGGTTCGTCGATACCGGCCTCGATGTGGTGACGGGCGGAAATCTCGTAATTGAACGCGGACAGTTGAAGGGTGCCGTCGATGGCTTCGAGCTGGATACCTGCAAGGATGGGGCTCGCCGGTCGGGCGTCGATGACGCGGGTCGTCCAGGCTACGGCGTCGGCGAGAGCCGCGGAATCGATTTCTACTTTCATGGGTTCCCTCATTTCACGATGTGCTTGGCAACATTCTAGCGGGTCATGTTCGGATTGTTTTTTCTCATGCGCGAAGTGAGTTATCATCACGACGGTTATCGAAAGAGAAATAAGATAGTCGTAGTAATAAGCCCTGTGGATAGTGTGGATAACTGCGCGAATCCTTGTGTTTATATGGGCTGAGTAACCCACAGATTATGTGGATAACTTTCCGGACAAAATGTGCATAAGTACCGAGTTATCCACATTTTCGGCGAACTGTTTTGATTGTCCACATTTCCTGTGGATTAATCCACTGTTCATCCACAAAAAATGTGCAGTAGTCCACAAGTTATCCGCAGGCTCTACCCACATTTGTGAATAAGCATGTGGATAACTTTTCCTTCAATCAGCAGATCGTTCGGCGTGTTGCGCCTGTTTTATTGTACAGATTAAATATGTATGTCTATATTATTTGAGTCTGATAGGTCCTGTCGACGGTGACGAATCAGGCCTTCATCCAGCAGAATCACGCACAGCGACGAAAAAAGGCGTTTTTTGGTGTCTCAGCGCGATCGTGCCAGACGGGACCATTGCACAGCCGAGAGAAAACGACTGTCGTCACTCATTGCCGCGCTGCTTGAGGCGCGCGGTCAGCTCGGTCACGTAGTTGTAAATTTCAGGCTTTTCCTGCATATCATCGCTGACGCGGGTATACGCGTGCATGACCGTGGTGTGATCGCGGCCGCCGAACACTTCGCCGATATCGACCAGGCTCATGCTGGTCATCTCGCGGGCAAGATACATGGCGACCTGACGGGCCAGCGCGATGTTTTTCGTTCGCGCGCGCCCGACGATGTCGTCGAATGTCAGATGGAAGTATTTCGCCGTCTGCCCGATGATGTCGGTCGGCTTGATTTCCACGTCGGTGGTGAAGAAGTCCTGCAGCGTCTGCTCGGCAAGCGCGCGGGTCACCGGCTGACTGCTCAGCGATGCCACCGCGCTCACGCGAATCAGGGCGCCTTCCAGCTCGCGGATGTTCTCGGTGAAGCGCTCCGCGATCAGATTCAGCACGTCATTCGGTGTCGAAGTGCCGTTCATCGAAGCCATCATGCGCAAAATAGCGATGCGGGTCTCAAGATCAGGCGGCTTGACATCGACGGTGAGTCCGGAGTCGAAACGCGAGATGAGTCGTGCCTCGAAGCCCTTGAGGTTCTTGGGCGCGACATCGGACGCGATGACGATACGCTTGTTGGCCTGATGCAGCGCGTTGAACGTGTGGAAGAACTGTTCGAGGGTCGCTTCCTTGCCGCCGAGGAACTGGATGTCGTCGATGAGCAACACGTCGACCTCGCGGTATCGGCGGTTGAATTCTGCGATGCGGTTCTGGCTCTGGGCCGGGGTCTGCAGTGCCTCGATGAATTCGTTGGTGAATTCCTCGCTGTTGACGTATCGAACCTTGAGCGTGGGATCCTTGACCAATGCATAGTTGCCGATGGCGTTGAGCAGGTGGGTCTTGCCCAGTCCCGATCCGCCGTAGATACACAACGGGTTGAATTCCTGCCCGGTTCCCTCGGCGACCGCAAGCGCGACAGTGCGTGCGAAACGGTTGGAATCACCGGGAACGAACGTGTCGAACGTCGAGTTCTTGTTCAGATGGGTTTCCGGATCGCGCATCACCTTCTGCTGCCGGACCGGAAAACTCGGCTCGCCGGGTATTCGAGGAGCCGTGGCGCCTGGTTGCTGATTCGCCTCCGTCATTTCCGCGGAAATCGAATCGATGGAGGAGATTGACTGCATGCTGTTGGGCATGTAGGATTCCTGAGCCAGATCGGCGACGGTCGGCGACGGATTCGCAGGGAACGGTTCGCTCGGTTTCGCCGCAGTATCGGGATGCCGGGATGCCGGCGGCTGCGGTTCCGGTTGGGACACCTGAGGAGCCACGATTTTGAACGCCGGGAACATGTCGTTTCCGGATATGATTTTCAAAGCGTTGAGCAGCGGCGCATTGAGTTCATTCTGCAACGCTTGCTGCGTGGCCATGTTGCTTACGCACAATACGATGGTCGTGCCATATACCGCTTCCGGTACGACTCCTTCAAGCCAGCTCTTGTCGCGCGGCGACAGCGTGGGATTCTGCTTGAGCAGACGCAGCGTGTCCGACCATATCCGCGTGGCTTGCCCGGCTGGACCGAGAAGGTCATCCGACATTGTGACCTCCTTCAGGTATGTGTGCCGGTGCGCACCGCAGCGGATACGCTACGGTAGCTATAATAAGTACAACAACAACAGGATATATGTACTCCACTTTAGCCAAGTTATCCACAGCTTAGCGTGTTGTGTCGCCTCAATTGTGAATAACATTCATGTAATTTGTGGATAACTTTTCTACATGTTTTGGCGTGTTTCCAATGTTTTCCGCTGCTCTGCAAGGGGCACGACACACTGATAAATCGTGAAGAAATTGTTTTCATTTTGATTTTTGGGCATGGCTCAGAGTACCGTTATAGAGCTTGACTCATGAGAGCCGTGCATCAGCATGGCAAAAACCGGGAGCATAACTATGAAGAGGACATTCCAGCCCAACAACCGCCGTCGCTCGATGAAGCATGGTTTCCGCGTGCGCATGCGCACCCGTTCCGGCCGCGCGATGATCAACCGCCGCCGTAACAAGGGACGTAAGTCTCTGTCCGCCTGATTGCGGTAGGTGACGAAGGCGAGTGAAGCGGCTGAAAAGCCATCGTGACTTCATCGCAGTGCTGAAGCGTCGCTTCAAGGTGACGGATTCGGATATCGTCGTGCACTTTGTGGTGCATGACGATACCCGTGATGTTCAGGCATCTGCGGATATCATGAGACGTATGGGACTTGCCGTCAGCAAGGCTGTTGGTAACGCTGTAACGCGTAATCGTGTGAAGCGTCGATTTCGTGTGCTCGCAAGACGATATGAAGATATGCTTCCGATGCAGTGCGATATCGTCGTGAGAGCCAAACCCAGCGCATCGCGTGTCGATTTCGCTGACCTTGACCGACAGTTTTCCCGTTGCTTCGCCAAAGTCACGACTACGCATGAACGCAGGGTGAGTCGCTGATGTCAGCCATCGGATCGGCGCTTATCGGCATGATCAAGTGGTACCAGAGGGCCATTTCGGCGAAAACGCCGCCATGCTGCAAGTACTATCCGAGTTGCTCACATTACGCGATCACTGCGGTTCGGCGCTTCGGCGCGGTAAGAGGAATCGTGCTGTTTATTTGGCGTTTTCTTCGCTGCAACCCTTGGAGTCGTGGCGGCATCGATGATGTTCCGCAACATTTTTCACTGTGCTACAGATTTCGCTGGTCGAAGGCATATGAGAAGCCTCGACTCACACCAATGGCCGATGATTAAGGAGATGGCCTGATGAACACTTCCGGAGATTTTCTTCTTGACAGAGGCATTTGGGGCTGGCTGTATAAGCTGCTGACCCCACTTGAGTGGCTCATGACCCAGGTCATGGTCCTGTTCCATAAGTTCCTCACCCTGCTGGGCATGGCACCGATCGGCATCTCTTGGGTGCTGGCGATCGTGTTCCTTGTGCTCGTGGTGCACGCCTGTATTTTGCCGATTTATCTCAAGCAGATGAAGTCGATGCGCAAGATGCAGGCCTTGCAGCCCAAGATGCAGCATATTCAGAACAAGTACAAGGGCAAAAAGGATCAGGCCAGCAAAGAGGCCATGAGCCGTGAGATGATGAAGCTCTACCAGGACAATGACGCCAACCCCATGGGGTCGTGTTGGACCGCCGTCATTCAGGGTCCTGTGTTCATGTGCATGTTCTACATGCTTTCCGCCATTCCGTATATCGCGACCGGCAAGAGGGGAGCGCTTGGCGCATTCGATCAGGCGACTGCCAAGCAGTTCGCGCAAACCCGCGTCTTCGGTGTCAGCGTCACCGATACCTTCGGTACGGCCAACAATTCCGGAAAGGTCGTCATCGGCTTCTTCATCCTGTTGATGTGCGCATGCATGTGGTACATGCAGTTCAACAACATGCGCAAGAACCTCCCCAAGGCTTCGATGCAGGGATCCACGTACAAGATGCAGCAGGCCATGACCTGGGGCTTCCCGATCATGTACATCTTCTCCGGCATCATGTTCCCGTTCGCCGTGCTGGTGTACTGGCTGACCAACAACGCATGCAACCTTGCCCGTTCCTTGTTCCAGGTGTACAAGTTCCCGACCCCGGGTTCCCGTGCAGCTGAGGAAAAGGAGATTCGAGATCATCGTCAGGAGAATGCTCGTCGCGCCAAGGCCGGACAGCTTTCGATTGAGGAAGAGGAACTGGAGAAGGCGCGCCAGGAAGCCGCTGTTCGTCTGGAGCGGGGATACCAGCGCAAGCAGCCCCAGCGGAAGAATCGCAAGAAAAAGTGACACGATTGGAAACCTCTATTTGACCGTGAGGTTTCCTTTTTTTACACTATGGAAGTAATACTCGCTTAAAGGAGTGGTGATATGGCGCAGGAGGAGACCACGACGATCGATCAGCTCAATGAAGAAGCTGACATCGCCGCCGACTACTTGGAAGGCTTATTGGACATCGCCGATTACGAAGGCGATATCGAGATGGGTGTTCGCAACGGTCGTCCGATGGTGCAGATCATCGCTGATGACGATACGGATATCAAGCATCTCATTGGTTGCAATGGTGAAGTGGTCGATGCTTTGCAGCAGCTTACCCGGCTTGCTGTTCAGCAGAAGACCGGCGAACGCTCGCATCTGATTGTTGATGTTGACGGGTTCCTGAAGCGTAAGCGTCAGCGTCTTCGTGACATTGCACTTGATGCCATTGATGAAGTGCATGACACCGGTGAGCCCGTTGATTTGAAACCGATGAATTCGTTCGAGCGCAAGGTCATTCATGATGTGGTTCGCGAGGAAGGGCTGAAATCTCGTTCTCACGGTGAAGAGCCGCGTCGCTATGTCACCATCTACATGAAGAGCAACGCCGATGAATCCGACGTCGATGAAGGTAGCGAAGAGTGAGCGATATTGTTTCACGTGAAACATCTGGTGATGAGCTGGATGATTCAGCAATAGTTCGTGAGGCATTGGGCGAAGCATACGACAAGCTCGAAGTGTTTCACGTGAAACTATCCCGCGAGGGTGAGCTGCGTGGATTGATAGGCCCACGCGACATATCCATCATCTGGGAACGTCATATCCTCAACTCCGCCGCATGCGTCCCGTTCATTCGGGAAGTCACCGATCGAAGCAAGGCAAAGACCATTGCCGATGTTGGCAGTGGCGGCGGTTTCCCTGGAATCGTTGCGGCAGCATGCATGCCGGATTGTGCGTTTACACTCATTGAGCCCATGGAACGTCGTGTCGAATGGTTGCAAGAGTGCGTGGATGACATGGACCTGCAGAATGTTACGATTATTCGCGCACGTTCCGACGAGGTCATCGATCGTATCAAGCACCACGAAGATGAATTGAAACCATTCTCTGTAGTGACCTGTCGAGCAGTGGCGCCAATGACCAAGCTTGCCGGTTGGACGTTGCCTCTGCTTCGCCCTCAAGGTCGACTGGTCGCATTGAAAGGCCGTTCGGCGCAGGCTGAGATTGAAAAGGCGAAGCATCAAATTTCCCATGCCGGGGGAGTGCGTGCTCGTGTCGTTGAAGCTCCAGTAGCTCCCGGTCTCGAATCCACGCACGTCGTTCTCGTAGACAAGCGCTAATTATCGTGTGGCTCCCATGGGTGGGAGTCACACGATAATCCCATGCCCCCGCTGATGGGAATCGTAATTCTGCTTCCGCTGTCGGAGGTTGGATTGCGGGGCGAGATGGACGATATCCATTGCCTTTGATCGCATAAACAATGCTGTTATATCTTCATCGACATCGCTGACTGTCCGAAGATTGTTTCACGTGAAACAATGGATGTCAAACACGAAAGCGATGGTTTCGCAAGAATGGAGTTATCCACAATTTCAAACAGTGCACAAAGTTATCCACATTATTTGCGACATGTAATCCACATTAGGAAAATGGCGGAAATAAACGGTTTATCTAGTGTTGATCGAAGTGTTCACACACTAATGCACTATACTTATCCACAGTTATCCACATTGCTGTGCACAACTTGAGATGTCCATACGACTAGGAAAAATTAGATGTTGTTCGTTTTTTAGGAGGGACTATGACATCCAATGATTCACAGGAATCCTCTGCGATTCCTGCCATGGAATCTGCTTCTGAAACGGTCAGAAGGATTTTCGGGAATGATGGTTCCTCTTTGGGTGCCGAGATTGCAGATGAGACGTCACGCTATGAACGCCTGAATGCCGCATTGTTCCCCCTGCCATCGAGAACCCGATGCCTGGCCGTCGCCAACCAGAAAGGCGGCGTCGGCAAGACGACAACAACGGTGAATATTGCCGCAGCTCTCGCCTCTCATGGAGCTCACGTTCTGGTCATCGATATGGATCCCCAGGGGAACGCCTCTACGGCATGCGGTGTTCCTCACGGCACCAGCGATCCTTCGGTATATGACGTTCTTGAAGGACGAATGACAATCGGAGAGGTACTGAAAACCTGTCCTGATATCCCAGGGCTCGATGTGGTTCCCGCTTCCATTGAACTTTCGGGTGCGGAACTGGAAGTGGCGGATCTGCCGAATCGCAACAATCTGCTGAAGGAAGCCGTCGAATCATTCCTGCAGGATCCGAACAATCATTATGACTATGTTCTGGTCGATTGCCCGCCGAGTCTTGGCCTGTTGGTCATCAACTCCATGTGCGCGGTGTCTGAGATGTTGATTCCGATCCAAGCTGAATACTATGCCTTGGAGGGGCTTGGTCAACTTATCAATACCATAGGATTGGTGCAGGAGCACTATAACCCTAATTTGACTGTGTCGACTATGCTGGTCACTATGTTTGATAAACGAACATTGCTCAGCAGGGAAGTGTTCTCAGAGGTGAAGAGTCACTATCCGAGTATCGTTCTGGATACGACGATTCCCCGTACGGTAAAAATATCCGAGGCTCCAAGTTTCGGAAAGACAGTCATCAGCTATGACCCGCGTGGAATGGGAGCGAGTGCCTATGGCGAAGCGGCCTTGGAAATCGCCCGTCGATCACCTTCGGTGCTGGCTGCAATTGACGCGAAGAGGGGAGAGTAACCCATGACCTCAAAATCACGTTTGGGTAAAGGATTGGGTGCGCTGTTCCCCGCACTTCCCGGTGAGTCGAAAACAGCTCATGCGGAACAGCAGCAATTGGGCGTTGATCTCGAATCCGAGGAGACGACAGCCAACAAGAAAGCCCCTCAAGAGAAAGCTGCGGCTGCGCCAGAGAAGGTCGAATCCCATAAGAGCGGTACTGAACAACACAGTGAGTCTACCGCTCCGGTTCGTCTTGGCGAAATCAAGCGTAAGACCATTCCGGCCATGAAGGATTCCATTCCTGCCGTACACAAGTCCACAACGGTGGAGAAGCCCAAGAGCGGCAAGCGTGTTGCCATGCCCGGTATCAGTGATATGGCACACCCCAGTGACATGTTTTTCGGAGCAACAGCACAGGGGACGAGCGATTCCAAGAAAACGCAGCCGGCTCAGCGTTCCGAGAGCACAAAGGCATCCGGCAAGGAAAAGGATAATAAGGAAACTCCAGAATTGAAGCCTGTCGAGGGTGGCTATCTGCTGGATATTCCTGTCAGCTCCATCGTTCCGAATGCGCAGCAGCCGCGCAGCGTCTTTGATGAGGAAGAGCTGAATGAGTTGGCCGCGTCCATCAAGGAAGTCGGCGTATTGCAGCCGATCGTGGTTCGCAAGCGTCAGGCTGGGGAGTCCAGCAAGAGTGATGTTTCACGTGAAACATCGCAGAGATACGAGCTCATTATGGGCGAGCGTCGCTGGCGTGCATCACAACTTGCACAACTGAAGACGATTCCGGCGATTGTCAAAACCACATCAGATGACGAGATGCTGCGTGATGCACTGCTGGAGAACCTTCATCGCGTCGCACTGAATCCTCTGGAAGAGGCGGCGGCATATCAGCAGATGATTGATGACTTCGGCCTGACTCAGGCTGAACTATCCAAGTCGATCTCGAAATCGCGACCGCAAATCGCGAACACATTGCGTCTGCTGCATCTTCCTGCGTCCGTGCAGAAGAAAGTTGCCGCAGGCGTACTGTCCGCAGGGCATGCGCGAGCTCTTCTTGGTTTGAATGACGAAAGTGAAATCGACAAGCTGGCCACTCGAATCATAGGGGAGGGGCTTTCGGTTCGCAGCACCGAGGAAATCGTGGCGCTGAAGAACGCAGAAAGCAACGTGCCCAAGAAGGTAAGGCCGACGAAGAACAATCCTTGGGCCGGTTCTCCGATTGTCAACAACCTTGAAAATCATTTTGACACCAAAGTGTCCATCAAGGGTACGCAAAAGCACGGTCGAATCGAAATCGTGTTTTCCTCCCCTGAGGATATGGAACGCATCCTCAGCATGCTGATTCCCACGGCAGTCGAGGGCGCGGCGGCAAAATGGGTGTGAGGGTGTGAGCCACACAACGGTGTGAGCCGCCATCATCACACAACGGGAAATAACGGTCATGCCGTTCATGAGCCGTATGATCTGGTCTGCCGAGAGGTATTCATTGCCTCTCCGGCAGAACGCGTATAAAGCAACTGTCGTGGCATTTGCAGTCAGAGGACTAACGCAATGAACTGTCCGTATGACTGTTCTATTGCATGCACCTGAAAAAGCATTACCGAAAACTCTGTTGAGCAATATGAGTTGCAATCGGTTCAGTACAATGCGCTAGATTTGAGCGGATTGTCGTTCTGATGCGATTCTCCGGCGCTGGTAAGCGTCCGCAGCGCTATTTCGGTCAGTCTGTCGTTTCGTTTGTGATTACTGACAGTGCAAGCAATATTTGTGTAGCTCAACCCGCCGGTGAAGCAATATCATCGTCTGTGATGAGGTTTGATTTCGCCGACGGGTCGAGCTGTGCTGTTGGATCAGTGCAGTGAGGCCAGGTAGGATTGTGCGTCCAGCGCTGCGCGGCATCCCATGCCTGCGGCACTGATGGCCTGACGGTACACCCGGTCAACGCAGTCACCGGCGGCGAACACTCCAGGCATGGAAGTATGCGTTCCGGCACCGGAGACCAGAATGTACCCGTCGTCATCCATATCCACGGAACCCTTCGCAAAACGCGTGGCCGGTTCATGGCCGATCGCCACGAAGATGCCCTCGGCGGGCAACGTGCCCGTCTCGCCTGTCACGGTGTCGCGAATGTCCACAAAGCCGGCGGAATCATCTGCGGTTTCAGCCTTTGCCGACAGGGAAATGCCGGTCGAAGAGGGAGCATTCAATGCCGATCCGGAGACATTCAGCATCGGAGTCGTCTTCAACGAGAGGAGATTTCCGGTGTTCTGCGCTGCGGGTGCCGCAGCGGTTACCGCATCAGCGCCTGTCTGTGCGCCGGCGGCGTTTTTCTGCCCGCGAATGGCTGTCGCCACCGTATTCATTTTCACGGTGATCTTGGGATTGTTCAGCACGCGCTCGACCATGATCTTGGAGGCGCGGAACTGGTCGCGGCGGTGCAATACGGTCACCGAAGAGCCGAAACGAGTCAGGAACAGTGCCTCTTCGAGCGCGCTGTCTCCTCCGCCCACCACGACGATGGGCTTGTCCTTGAAGAAGAAACCATCGCAGGTGGCGCAATACGATACGCCGTGACCGGAATACTCGGCCTCGCCGGGAATGCCGAGCTTGCGGTACTGCGAACCGGTGGTGATGATGACGGCATCGGCGTGATATTGGCTTCCATTGCTGCACGTGACGGTCTTGGGGGAGGAGCTGAAATCGACGTTCGTGACATCGAGATATTCGATGGATGCGCCGAAAGACTCCGCCTGATCGCGCATACGATCCATCAGTTCCGGTCCGAGAATGCCGTCAGGGAAACCGGGGTAATTCTCCACGGTGGTGGTGTTGACCAGCTGGCCGCCCGGCGTGAGCTCACCCGCAAGAATGGTTGGGCGATACCCGGCGCGTGCGAGGTAGATTGCGGCCGTATATCCGGCAGGGCCGGAACCGATGATGATGGTTGAAAGTTCAGTCATGTCCCTTACGATAGCGAGTTGACCTGACCTCGTCCATCGGTGGGCGAACAACGACATGGATTCGCCTCGGATGCCGATTGGTCGCTTTCAGATTGCCGAAACAGGCATGCCGTGTTTATGGAAACCGGAGGAGCTAATACGAGTACGATACGGGCCCACAGCGTAAGTCCGCAGCGTGAGTCACCGCGTACGATGAAACACCCCTCCTACCCGTGAGTAGGAGGGGTGCCTATGAGAACTTCTGCGTCGCCTACAGAACGCGGATGTACACGATGTCGGATTGCGCCGCAGAGTTCTTTGACGTGGAGTTCTGTGTGGTCGAGTTGCCGAACGGGACGTTATCGATGTCGGTCTTGTCCGGCCAATCCTGATTGTCGGATCCGCCACCGTGGTTGTCTCCGTTCAGGATGAACCATGCGGCGACCAATCCCACCACCAGCAGAACCAGCGCGACGACGATGGCGATGACCTTGATCTTGAGCTGCCCCCAGAGTGGCTGGTCAGGCAGGTCCTCCTCGATATTGCGTCCGACATTCGACGCGTTGACATCGTGCACCTGCTGGGGCGCGAAGCTCGGCGGCATGATCTGGGCCATAGGCGGCAGCTGATCTACCGAAGTACCATCAGTGCCTAGCAGCGGAACGGTGACCGTGGGGTCAAAGGCGTCGGATTGGGCACGCTGCGCCGGTGTCTGCACACCCGGCACATTCGCACCCGGAGCCGCCGCAGGACGGCCGCCAGACATGTTCCGCAGGGCATCGCGGCTGATTGGTGCCGTCATCCGCGTACGCGACTTCGATGATCCGGGGATGGCTGCTCCATTGGCTCCGGGCGCCGATGCCGACACTGCGAATGACGGGGGCATTACGGCGTCGCCCGACGCCGCGGCCTTGGCGGATCTGGCGGCAAGAGCGGCCAATGATTCCGACATATGCGCGCGCGGCTGCGGCATGGCGTTCGTGGCAATGGGCTGAGCCGCACGGGTCGTGGGATGGCTTCCAGCCACGGTTTGCTCGCCTTCAGACACCTGCGCCTCACCGGACTGCGGCAACGGCGGGATGCTGCCGGCGCGGGTGCGCTCATTGTCGTCCTCTTCCGGCAGCGGAACATTCGGCATATTGGCCACGATGCTCTGTATCTCGCCGGTTGCACCGATCGTCCGGGGTTTGCCGGTACCGCCCGCAACACCAGACGCACCAGCAGCGTTTGCCGGTACGTTCACGCCGTTGCCGGACTGTGCCTGCGTCGCGCCAGTAGCGGACCTACGCGGCTTGGCGGCGGGCGGGAACGATGCCGGCAGCGGTGCATACACCGGCATCGGCTGCTCAATCGCGGTCTCTTCCGCAGTGGATGTCGTCACCGGCGACTCCGGCTCCCCGTCCTTGCGCAAGGAGCCCATAAGCTGACCGACCTTCGATTGCAGGGAGGCCAGGGTCTTTGACGGCTCGGCGGTATCCGGTTCGAACAATTCCGCTTCGGGGATGACCGGCTGATCGGCCGAGGGCGGATCTCCGGGCAGCTGAGCCAGGAACGCCTGCTGTGCGAGACGCTGCTCGTTGACGAACCTGGCCTCGGCGCCGGCTGCCAGTCCCGCCTCGGAAATCGACAATTCCGGCAGTTTCGTCGAGGTAACCAGCCCATTCGGCAGTTCCACGATCTTGTCATCGCTCGTGTCACGCAACGCCACCATGCTGATCGAGGCGCTGCCACTGACCGACGGCAATATGATGTCACGATCCGACAGGTTGCCGAATGGCTCCCACGCGCCCAGCAGCGCGCTCAGCTCGGCCAGCGTTGCCATCGGCACGATGATTTCCCCATCTTCGGTGTGCAGGGCCAGTCCACGCTTGCAGATCACGCGGAATTCCGTGGGAACGTCGGCGGGCAGCATATTCAGGTCGAACGTCGTGTTCGTGCCTGAAGGCGTCTTGGTCAGCAGCGCGTACAGCAGTGCGGCCAGCTGTCGCGTCGCCATCTGCTCATACGACATCACATCACCGTCGATGCCGCTGCAGATATCGGCCAATGCGGCGGCGACGGGAGTGTCGGCGAACTGCACGCCATTGACGCTCACGCGAATGGTATCGGTGCTCAGCGCGGTATGGGTCAGCCCCGTGTCCAACAGCTCCTGAACCGCCTGGGTGCATTGTCCCACGATCGATCGAATCGCGTCGTAGCTGAGGAACGAGGAAGACGAACGCTTCATGTATTCCGCCAGCGCCAGACCGGAGTCCGGCTCGGTGATCACCACCGCGGCATCGCCGACGTGCTGCAGCTGCAGCACCGGCGTGCAGTACCGGCTGTTGGCCAGCGCGAGCGTGGAAGCCGCCTCGTTGATCTGCGGCAGAACGGATGTGTCGGTGATGATGAACAGCTGGCAGGACTGCGCCAGCATGCGGTCATTGGCTATCCATGCGCTCAATCCGTCACTTTCGCGCAGCGAAGAAACGAGAGTGTAGCGACCGATGACGGTATCTCCCAATTGAGGCTTCATAGTAGTTGTTTCTCCGTGCTCTGCTGTCATGCGCTGAGATAGTGGTGATGCTGACATTCTAGCCGTGGGGATGGTCGGCTGTGCAGCCGCGACGGACGCGGCTTGACGAGTGGAATGATGCGGCGTTGGCAGTATGGTGGGAATTCGCGGCTGGGCGTTGTTGCCGGTCGCGATACCTGCCGCTGCACCGGCTGCGTTTGCCGCGACGTTCGGCAGTACGACGGACTTGATGGACGGGCGTTGGCCCTTACGGTTGACCGTCGGCGCGAAGCTGGGCGGAAGGTTGTCGGACGGAATCCCCCTGGGTTGGTCCTGAACCGGCCGTTCGAGATCGGTCACAGTTTCAGCGGCCTGTTCCGCGGAACCGTCATTCTCCGAGGTTCCATCGTCACCCAGCGAATAATCATCGTAATGATTATCATTCTCCGCAATTGTCGTGGTACCCTCTTCGACCTCCGCGTTTTGTGCCTGAGCTTCCTCGGTTTCCGACTCAGCCGGTGTCGATACCGATGTCGCAGTGGAAGTCCTACGCAACAGCCGTGCCTTCATGGTGACGATCAGGCTGGAGAACTCCTCCACGCGCATCAGCCATAGCAGCCCGGCATACACGGCCGTCACCACAATCGTCAGAATCGCGCATATGACGATGGATTGCCACCAGCTCATATGTCCGTTGACGCTGGAAACCTTCGCTCCGACCAAACGCGTGGCCAGCGGGTTGAGGAATAGTCCGCACGCGCATGCCGTCGCACCGGCAATCAGGGCCTTGACATGCATGATGATGATGCGCTTGCCGTCGATCCGCCCACCGAATCGTCTGCGTAACAGCCAGAACACCCATGGGAACGTGATGATATATGACAGGCTCAGCGACAGAGCCACCATGAGCGTCCAATATTTCGGCGGTGCGAAACGCAGCGAGGTCAGCAGAAGCAGCAACTGCACGGCGTTGTCGGCCGCCGCGAACAGGAACGGGCTGCGGCCGTCCTCATACGCGTAGAAGGCGCGCTGCACCAGCAGGAACGCACTGGTGGGCACCAATCCCACCAGCAGGCCGATCAGAGGCCCGGATATCAGAATCGCCCCATGCACATTCGTGGACGGAATCAGCGCCTTCACCAGCGGCACCGGCATGGCAATCATGACCGCGGTGAAGAAGAACATCGCAAGACCGGTGGATCGCAGGGATGAGCTGAGGTCGGCGCGGGCATCTCCGATACGATGCTCGCTGATCGCGCGGGACATGCGCGGGAACACCGCGGTCGTGATGGACACGGCGATGATCGAATAGGGAAGAACGTATATCGTGTACGCGTACTGATAGCTCGCGTTGCCCGCGATGCCGTACAAATCGCCGCCGGCGGTCGGGGCGCCGGTATTAACACGCGAATTGACGATGCCCATCAGCTGGTTGAGCAGCACCATGGCGATGCTCCACACCGCCACCTGGCCCATGGAACGCAACCCCAGCCCATGCAGTCCCCAGCGAGGCCGGTAGTGGATGCCGCAACGCAGCAAAGGAATGAACAGCACCAGGGCCTGGAACGCCACGCCGGCCGTCCAGGCGCCCGCGGTCAGGGCTATCTTGCCGGATGTCCAGAACGACATCGGCTGCCGTCCCGCGTTGCCGAACAGCATGATGAACGCGCCGAAACCGATGCAGCTGATGACGTTGGCGCCTACGGAGCTCCACGCATACGTCGCGAAACGCCCCTTTGCGGCGAGGATCTGCCCCAATACGGTATACAGGCCGTAAAACAGGATCTGGGGCATACACCACAGCGTGAAGGCGTTCGCCAGCGCCCTTTGCGCGGGCGTCCAGCTGGAGTCGAGATACAGCATCGTCAGCAGTGGCGTGCCGGACGCCATCAGCAGTGTGATGGCCAGCAGCAGCGCGATGGACAAGGTGATGAGCTTGCTGAGTCGCTCATCCGCGTCCTTCTGCTTGAGCGTGCGCACGATCTGCGGCACGAGCACCGCGTTGAACACGCCGGTGGACAGCAGGTTGAAGATCACCTGCGGTATCTGCGCGCCGGCCTGATACGCGTTGGCTGCGATACCGGTGGTACCGAGCGCGCCGACGAGGAAGATGGTGCGGATCTGGCCGGTCACACGTGACGCGGCCGTGCCGCACGCCATGATCAGCGAATTGCGTCCTACCGTGGTGCTCATTCGTCGGGGTCCTTCTTTCGATGGAATTGGCGCCAGAGGCCGACCAGGCCGAGCAGCAGCGAGAAGCCGATGATGATGAATCCGGTCATGTCGCTGATGCGCAGCACGCTGGTGATGTCGGTGTTCTGTGCGGAACCGAACGTGTCGCCGTTGCGGTCCAGCAATGTGATGTGGGCTGTGGCGTGGCCGGAAGTGGCGACGCGGATGGCGAACGTGACCTGCGCCTCGCTGTTCGCCGGTATGGTGACCTCAGTGAACCGCGATGTGACGATTTCCATGGAGTCGGTGAGGGATGAGACCTTCACCCGTACCGGATACGGATGGTTGTTCCTGACGGTGACGGGCATTTTGGCCGTTTCGCTGACGACGGTGATGGAGTCGGTCGGCGTGATGGATACGCCGCCGAACATGCCTCCGCCGAGCCGTTTGGCGCCGTCGACCAGACTGTCGATGTTGCGCGGCGCGGACGAGAGCGCATGCAGTGCCAGCGTGCTCTGTGCGGCCTTGATCTTGCGGATCCAGGACGCGGATGCCTTATGGTCGGTGAGGACCGACGTGGCGAAGCGGTTGATGTCGTTGCGGCTTTCGGCCAGCGATTCCAGCGCGGACGTGACCGATCGGGTGTTCCGCTCGCTTAAATGACTGTCTTGGGGGACGATTTGCAGCGCCTTGTCGCCGGTCCGATAGGCGTCTGCGTCAATGAGATCATTCAGGTCGGTGAGTTGCAGCCATGAGGACTGTTCGACCGCGGTCATCAGCGTGTCGATGAACGCCGCCGACATATTAGTGCCGAAGCAGACCAGCAGGTTGCGGTTCATCGCCGCATACGGCTGCTCCATCTGATAGAAGGCGCTCTGCGCGACGAACCGCGCGATGCGTCCCGCGTTACTGGTCTCGCCGTCCGCATCACTGCTGGTGGGCTTGCCTTTGGCGAGGTCGCCGAGTTCCTTCTGCTCGCTCAGCACCGTGATGTCGCCGGCCGAGGTGGGGATTGTGTATGTGCCTGTGTGCACGGTGGCCGTGGTGCTGGAGTCGAAGTCGTGACCGGCGATGACGTACTGGTATCCCTGCTTCCTGGCCGTGGAGAGCGCCTGCCGTGTCCAATCGCCCTTGCCTTGCCAGGCGATGGGCAGGGAATTGGATGATGCCGGTGCCGCGGCCAGTGCGGATCGTGCGTTCCATGCGCCGGTGCCGACGCCGGCCTGTTCGTACGACCGGACGTTGTTGATCGCGGCATAGGCGGTGATGTCGAATCCGGCCGGCTGCATGACGGCATCGATGCGTTGCCCGGTGTCGGAAGCCAATGCCGTCGGATCGGCTATGGTCTGCAAATCGCTGTGCTTGCCGATGAGGGAGAGTTTGGCGGCGAGTGCATCATTGTCGTGCGGGGTGAGCACTGATGATTGCGTCGCCGCGGTGTTTTCGGTGTCGTCGGTATTGTTGCCGGAGCCGTCGTCTGTGCTGTCATCCGTGCCGCCGCCACCTGATTGTGTAGATTTTGTGTCGGATTCATCGCCGTTGTCATGCACCACCAGCTGGTCGATGGCGTTCTTGTCGGCCTGCTGGCCGTTGTTCATCAACGGCATGACCATGGTGATGGCCATCGGCGGGGTCTGTGCGTTGCGCAATCCCTGGGATGATCTGGTCAGGAAGCTGTGCAGGCGAATCGGCTTGGTGTTCGGATCGACGGTACGGTCCGACCCGGATGACCCGTCAGAGGAGCCTGTGGATTGAGAGTCGGTCGCCTGGGTCGCCTGATAGGTGACCAGCAGCGGTTTCGGCCCCCACATCTGCAACGCCTTCAACGCATCGCTGTCGGCCGCCGCGTCGATCTTCACGGAAACCTTCTTGTTCGCCGCGATGGACGGCACCGTGGCCGTGCCGAGAACGGTGCGCACCGGAATCGATACGTCCCCGGTCGCCCAATGCTGGATGTCAGTGCGCGATACGAACGTATATGACGGGTTGTAGGCCACGGTCACCAGACCCGGTGACGTCGCGGCATACGTGGGATTGGAGATGCTGATGGTGATGTGGTAGCCGGATGTGTCGGTGACCACGGGCGTCGATTCGGTGATCGACAAGGCGGTCGTCTGCGTGGCCGTGTCCGTCTCGTCATCCGCCATCGCCATATGTGCCGGGCCGGCCGGTACCATGCGGCCTGCGAACAGCATCGCGCATGTCAGCAACATGATGGTAAAGAAGCGCCATAGGCGTGTCGTTCGGTGAGATAACGATGGCACGGCCTGACCGTGCTCGGGGCTGTTCGCGATCATCCCTGCTTCATTTTCCTTGCGTAGAGCCAAGCGATCTTGCGTTCATTAGGATAGCTGAGAACGTCATCCAAATCATCGAAATCCACCCAGATGGCATCTTCGGCTTCATGATCCGGATCGCCCTCCACCGTCAGGTCGCCGCCGATCTGGCGCAGCGCGAAATGATGCACGAGCTTATGCACGCGCTGGCTGGTACCGGTGAACCGATAGTCGATGGTGGCAATGGACTCGACCACCTCACCCAGAATGCCGGTCTCCTCGTGCACCTCGCGCACGGCGGTCTGCTGCGGCGTCTCGCCCTTTTCGATATGGCCCTTGGGAAGGCACCATTCGAGATGGCCGTTGCGGGAGTGTCGCGCGATGATGGCCACCCGGCCGCGCTCGTCGAACACCAGGCCGCCGGCCGAGTATTCGCGCACCACCGGGAGCTCCTGAGCGTCCAGCGACGCGAATGTGGTCGGCCCGTCGCCCGCCCGTCGCTGCGGCATCATCGCAGGTGTGGGAAAGCGTGGTTCCGGTGGCCTGACAACGGTTTTCGGCGTGCGCGGAGCCTCGGACGTATAGAGCAACGTATCGGGTTCGAGCGGATTTTGGGTATGGTCGCCCGCAGCATGCGCAAGCATGCGCGCGAGGTCTGCGGGCGTAATCATGACTTCCACCTTACTCAATACCGTGTGCAGGTGGGGTAACGGTATGCTTGAATACGCATAAAAGCGGTAATACTTTATGGAAAGGCCTCGTGTGAATTTCGAAGTTTGGCCGGAAGCCATTGAACTTGGACACCTGTTCGCGGCTCGCGGGTACGAGCTGGCGTTGGTGGGCGGCCCCGTGCGTGACCTGTTGCTGCACCGGCGTTCCCACGACCTCGATTTCTGCACGTCGGCCCATCCCGACGAGTTCGAGCCGATCCTGCGTCATTGGGGACGTGACGGTTTCTGGGATATGGGCCGCAAATTCGGCACTTTGGGTGCGATGCGCCGGCGCGAGGATGGCACCGAAGTCAAGGTGGAGATCACTACGTACCGGTCCGACACGTACGATCCCGAATCCCGCAAGCCCGAAGTCAGCTACGGCGATTCGCTCGAAGGCGATCTGTCCCGCCGTGATTTCACCGTGAACGCCATGGCGCTGCGCGTGCCGCAGCTGGAGTTTGTGGACCCGTTCGGCGGCGCCAGCGATTTGGCTAAAGGCGTATTGCGCACGCCGGTGGATCCGTATCAGTCCTTCGACGACGACCCGCTGCGCATGATGCGTGCCGTGCGTTTCGTCGCACAGCTCGGGTTCAGCATCGCCCCCGACACGGCTGCCGCCATCAGCGACATGACCGATCGCATCGACATCGTATCCGCTGAACGGGTGCGTGACGAGCTCACGAAGCTGCTGCTGTCCGATCGTCCGAGGGCGGGTGTCGAAGCGCTGGTCGAATCAGGTCTCGCCGATATCGTATTCCCGGAAATTCCCGCCCTGCAGCTGGAAATCGACGAGCACCACCGCCACAAGGACGTGTTCGAGCACACGATGATTGTGCTCGATCGCGCCATAGCGCTGGAGACCGGGCCGGAAGGCCCCGTGCCCGCTCCCGACCTGACGCTTCGCCTGGCCGCGCTGACCCATGACATCGGCAAGCCGAAAACACGCCGATTCGAGCCCGGCGGCAAGGTCAGCTTCCATCATCACGATGCGGTCGGCGCGAAAATGACGCGCAAACGGCTCAAGGCGCTGCGGTTCGACCATCATCTCGTCGAGGATGTCAGCGAGTTAGTGAACCTGCATCTGCGGTTCCACGGGTATGTCGAAGAACCGTGGACCGATTCCGCCGTGCGACGCTACGTCAAGGACGCTGGTCCGCTGTATGAGCGGCTGAACCGGCTGACCCGCGCCGACGCGACCACTCAGAACCGTCGTAAGGCGATGGTGTTCTCGTCCGCCATGGACGAGATGGAGCAGCGCGTGCGCGATCTCAAGGAGAAAGAGGACTTCGATGCCATCCGGCCGGATATCGACGGCAATGAGATCATGACCATCCTCGGCATCGCTCCCGGCCCGGAGGTCGGCCGCGCATACAAGCACATGCTGGAATACCGGCTCGATAACGGTCCGGTCGACCATGACACCGCGGTGGCCGAGCTCAAGCGGTGGCACGCGTCGCTGTAAACGCGCCCGAGAAACGGTTCGGCGGCTGTCCGCGTAAGGCAGGCAGCCGCCGAATATCGGGGGTTTCAGGCCGTCATGACGATGCTGGCCGTCATTCCACCTTTTCATGATCGAGGGCCTTGGGCAAGGTGCCCATTGACTGGACGGGCACGCATCCCTCGAAGTTTTCGATGGCGGTGTCGCCGCTCGGCAGGCTGTCCTTGTTGGCCAGATCGTTGAACGAGGCGCCGAGCACCACGTCAATCAGCTTGTCGTCGCGGTCATCCATCACCATCACCGCGTCCGTGAAGTTCGTGTTCAGCGTGTACGCCTCGTTGATGGCGTTCTTGCCGAAATAGATTGTGGTGCGCTCGACCTTCTTGCCCTTGTAATTGTCCCAGCCGGTGACCTTGAACTGGCGGTTCGACAGCGCGGTGCTGACGGCCTTCGCGAAGCCGACGAATTTGGTGCCGTTCAGCACGCGCACCTTGACGTTCGCATAGTTGGAATATGTCTGGTTCTTGCCGTTGGCGTCCTTGGTCGAGCAGGGCACGCGCACGCCGTAATTCGGCTTGACTGCGGACGTGGCCGTTATGCCCAGACCCCCGACATGGAAATAGAACAGTGCCGACACGACCAGGGCGACGGCAAGCACCGCGCCGACACAGGAGAATACGATCTGCTGGCGGCGGCGAATGTAACGCTTGCGTTCCGCGCGTTCGTCATAAGGCTGAGTCATGGGTCCGTCCTTTTCTTACGAGACTGGTACACAGATTAGCGTCACTGTCTGACGCGATAAGACAGGGATGGCAGGACGGTTATGACCGGTCTCGCCGGCGCCTGCGCAGCGATGATGCGGTCCACCGTGGCGGATTGCTCCCATGCGGTGCGAACGCGGCGGGCGACGGCATCGTCCGGTACGAACGCGATGACCGATGGGCCGGAGCCGGAAACGAATGACCGGGATGCTCCGGCGGCCAGGGCGGCTTCGATGGCTTCGCCGCTGCGGGGGTGCAAGGCGACCGCGGCGCGCTGCAGATGGTTGTCGTCGCCGTCTCCCGCGCCCATCTTGTCGAAGGTCGAGTAGACATTCGGCGTGCTCAGTTGCGCATGGTACGCTCCCACCAGCAATTGGCCGGCGAATTCGCGGTCTCGCAGCGTCTGAACGCATGATGAATCATCCTCCAGCGGGATGATCCGCTCGCCGAAACCGGTGCCATGCGCATATCCGCCCTCCAGGCAGAAGGGCATATCGGCGCCGAGCGTGGCGGCGATGTCACGCAGCCGCTCAATCGGCCAGTGCAGTCCCCACAGGGTGTTCACGGCGAGCAATGTCGCCGCCGCGTCGGCGGATCCGCCGCCCAATCCGGCACCGACGGGAATGTGCTTGTCCACATGCAGCGCCACGTCCGGCTCCCGCCTCGCGGCCCTGGCGATCGCGAACAACGCAAGCACCGCATGGTTGCGGCGCATGTCGCTGCCGCTCGATGCCAGATCACCCAGATGCTCGCCGCTCAGTTCGAGCGAGAACCCGCTGCCGGGGGTCTTGGCGGTCGCCGTCACCACGTCGTTGACGCCGATGGCGCAATATATCGTGTCCAGCGCGTGCCGGCCGCCCCATTCCTCATGGGCGGGCCCTACGTGCAACGTCAGATTGGTTTTCGCGGGAACCGTGACCTCCACCGAGTGCAGCGGCCCGGCCGGTGTCGTTTCCGCGGCTGCGACATGATGGCGGATGGGCCAATGCGCGGGGACGCTTGGCGAACGCCGCACCTGACCCGGTGTCGCTGACCGTACATTGTCCATTGCTGTGGCGCTCATGATGATGCCTGCCCCTGTTCATGCTGCGATTGCCTCAGCGCCGTCGCCAGAGCGGCGAATTCGTCGATGGTCAGCGTCTCGCCGCGGCGTGTCGGGTCGATGCCCGCCGTGTGGAACACTTCATCGGGCACCATGCGCTTGAGTGCGGCATGCAGCGTTTTGCGACGCTGGCTGAAGGCCGCGTCGACCAACTGGAACGTCAGCTGGCGCAACTGGGGGTCGCGCGGGCCCGCATGCGACTGGACACGGGTGAACCCGGCCAGGGCCGAATCCACGTTCGGCGCTGGCCAGAATACGTGACGCCCGATGTTGCCCACGCGTTCCGCCGAGCCGTACCACGCCAGCTTCACGCTGGGCGCGCCGTAAATCTTCGAGCCGGGAGTGGCGGTCAGACGGTCCGCGACTTCTTTCTGCACCATCACCACGAAGGACGTCAGCATGTCGAAGCGTTCCAGCAGCGTCAGGATGATCGGCGTGGCCACATTGTACGGAAGGTTCGCCACCAGGGTGAACGGTTCGTCGCCGCTGAACTCGGGGAGGTCCGCCGACGTGAGGGCCAGCGCGTCCTTGTTGATGACCGTGAGGCGGTTCCTCGCATCCGGCATGTATGTGTCGATGGTATGCGGCAGCCGTTGCGCGACCGGCGGGTCGATCTCGACCGCGGTCATTGTGGCGCCGGTTTCCAGGATGGCCAGTGTCAGCGACCCCAATCCAGGGCCGACTTCCAGCACCCGCGTATCGGCGGTGACCGCGGCCTCGCGCACGATGCGGCGCACTGTTCCGGGATCGATGACGAAGTTCTGGCCGAATTTCTTGGTCGGGCTGATGCCGGCTTCGGCTGCTATGTGACGGATGTCGGCCGCGCCGAGCAGTCGCCCGGCGGCTGCGGGTTTCTCGGCGGCTGCGGATGCTCCGGAAGGTGCAGGGGATGGATTCATGTCAGTCATAACGCTCGCTATCAGTACCAGCCGATTTGCTCGGAGCGTTCCCATGCCTTGGACGGGCTGCCATACCGTCGGGCGATATACGCCAGCCCCCAGTCGATCTGCACAGCGCCGTCGTCACGGTAATTTGCGCCGAACTCGGCCATTTTGCTCGCAGGCAGCGACTGCGGGATTCCGTAGGCGCCGGTCTTCGCGTTCTCGGCGTACCACAGCCATCTGGATTCGCGGGTCCACAGCTTGTCGAGGCATGTCCAGTCGTAGCTGGTCCAGCCGCGCTGTGCGGCCGCGCCGGATGCGTAGGCTTTGGCCTGCGCGGCGGTCGGGTGCCATAGGCGTCCCTGCGAGCTGCTGCCGGAGTTGCCGGAGTTGCCGGAGTTGCCGGAGTTGCCGGAGTTGCCGGAGTTTCCCGAGTTGCCCGAGTTGCCGGAGTTTCCCGAGTTGCCCGAGTTGCCGGAGTTGCCGGAGTTTCCCGAGTTGCCGCTATTGCCTGAGTTCCCTGAGTTCCCGGAATTGCCGTTGTTGCCCGAATTCCCGTTGTTCTTGTCGTTGTTTTTGTCATTGTTCGACGTATCATCCGACTTGTTTGCGCCGGACGTGCTGCCGTTCGAGGAGTTGCCATCCGACTTGCCGGTATTCGACTTGTTGCCCGACTTGCCGGCGTTGTCGCTGCCTTTATCGGCTTGCCCCTTGCTGGTGTCGGAAGGTTCGGCGACCTTCTCCGGGCCTACGGCGACGATGGTGTCGAGGGAGATTTTGGTGGTCGTCTCCGAAATCAGCGTTCGAGTCTCTGCGATGCCATCGACATACGTGACGTTATAGACCTGCTTCTTCTCGCCGTCTTCCCCCTGTTGGCGGACCACGGATGTTCCTGGCTTCAACGACTTATCAACAATCGTCTGCGAACCATGGGGAATGGCGACGGTCGTCGTCTCCTGCCCGTGGGTGACGCGCTGAACGCGCAGCACGGTCTTGTCTCCGTCCTTCTCGACACTGACGCGGTCTTCCTTGTTGAGGCTGATGCCTTTGGAATCGAGAATCGACGCGGCGGGGAGCTTGCCATTCGGCGCGACCGACGTTTTGCCGTCGGCGATGACCGTCACCGGGCCGGACTCGTTGATGACGAGGCCGCCGGTGAGCTGGCTGTAGATGTTGTCGATGTCCACGGTGACTTTCGCGGCCTCGTTCTCGTTCTGCCGGAAAAACCCGAGCAGCTGGGAGGCGCTGGTCGCCACGGTCCAGAACGGCACGCGCTGTCCGTCGATGCTGATGGTCGTCTGATATGCGCTGCGGACCGTGACCACGTCATGATTGCTGAGGATGTCGCCGCTGGTGGATTGCACCAGATCATGGGATTTGACGTCGACGCCCCGCTCTTCAAGCAGGCGCGTCACGCTCATGGCATACGTGGTGACGGTCTGGGTGTCGCCGTTGATGCTGAGTGCGATGGTCTTGCGTGCGGCGACGCCGAATGCGACCGTTGAGGCAAGAGCCACGGCGACGGCGCAGATCGCCACCCGAATGCGACGCAATCGAACAAAACGTCGTGGTGTCCACCGCCTGGCCATATGTCATCCTTCCATGAGCTACGGCTAGCATTGTAACCAATCACGATGATGCTTCGCTGGGCATCGCACGACCGTCACCCATACTCCCACATTTGGTACTTTTTTTGCCCTGCCCGAAGGGCTGTCGCGGAGCTACTGGGGTGGTCACATATATCAAAATAAAGAAGAAGGGGGCGGGAGAGAAGGGGATTGTCCCGCCCCCCTGTGGGCAGAGCTAATTGGGGGACGCTCTGCCTTCCAGAAGCCATAAGTTGGGGGAAGGCTTCTGGCACTTACACAAGGTAAGACTATATGTAAACACAGCTTACTACATGTCGACCGTGCATCGCACATGACACGCGGTATGCTGTGCCGCGAGCCTCCTGTCGGGATCGAACCGACGACCTGCCGCTTACAAGGCGGCCGCTCTGGCCATCTGAGCTAAGGAGGCGGACCCCATTCGCACAATGCGGACAGGTGTCATCGAACGATTGACCAGCTTACCAGTTTCACCGCGCTGGTCAATTCAGAATGTCGCAAACCCGTGTTGCGGTTCCTTCGGCCGGGGTCGAAGATCGCAGCGCGACACGGGTCTACGTGGGTGTCATCGTTCATTTGCGGGGCATGACGGGTCATTCGTCATTCGCCGGTCGTCAGCGAGATCGGCTTGCCCGATTCGCCGATCGACGGCATCGTGCCCTTCTGGCCGACTTCGTTTTCCTTCAGGCCCAGCGACGCGATGATGCCGGTCTTGTTGTTCATGCCGGCGAGTGACAGCTGGTTGCGATCCCAGTAATTGCCGTTGATGGTGATGGTCGGCGTGCTCATGACACCCTTGTTCGAACCGGACACCTGCCACAGTTCGGGGCGCTTCGGGGTGTACAGGTTGATGGCATCCATCCATTTCCTGTATTCGCCGTTGAACGCCTTGTCGGCCACGGACTGCGGTACGCCGGCGTCAATCGCCTGCTGCTTGAGTGCCTTGTTCTTGACCGACTTGTATTCGCTGGCCTCACCGGGCTGGAAGTCCTCGGCGTAGATGTTCGAGATGAACTTGAGCAGGTGATCGGGGTTGTCGTCATTGCTGGCGATGTACAGGATGGCGCCGGTGGCGCGGCTGGAATATTCGTCGGTCGAGTATTCGTCCATAAACGACATCGGGTGGATCTCCAGGTTGATCTGGCCCGCGTCCACCAGCGAGATCAGCGTGGGATCGGTCTGGCGGTTGAACTCGCCGCAGCCGGGGCACAGCGGATCCATGTACACGGCGACGGTGGGGGCGCCGGACACCTTCTTGCCATAGCCTTCGCTGGAGATGAGGATGCCGCCCTTGTCGTCGGCCGCCGATGGCTTGGTCTCGACCTTTTGCAGCTGCTGGTATGCCTGCTCCTCGGTGGTGCTCTTCGCCACGTCGTTCTTGTGAATGGCTCCATAGATGGCGAAGCCGGCGATTGCCACCAGCACGACGATGATGGCGACGACCACCGCGCCGATGATGGTTTGCTGCTTGCGCTCCTTGGCCGCTTGCTCCGCCTTCTCCTGCGCCGCCTTCTCTTCGGCGGCGCGACGGCTTGCCCTGGTGTTGCGCTTCGCGTTCTGATTCTTTTGTGCCACAGTTATCCCTTTCCTGCCGGTTTGTTGCCCATAGTAGTAGAAGGGTTCGCTTTTCCGGCGGCGGGTTGCGCCGTTTGCCGCATGATGGAACGTGACAATGGCTACAACCGGGCATTGCCGTCGCTCGGCATGCAGCTGGGATGGGGATGTTATGCGACGTTGGAGGGCAGCGGCCACCAGTTGATGCCCTGTCCGAGACCGAGCAGCGTGCACGCTGAGAGTGTAATCACCGCCCATGCGATCCATACGGCGAATTCACGCCCGGAATGTTGGGCGGATATCGCGGGAGCGGTTTCGTTGTCGGACGATTCGGGGAGCATGCCTGCGCCGCTGGAGCCCGCGGGCCGGTTGAGACCGAGCAGGGTGCCGGTGCCAAGTCGCAGCATGGTCGGTGCGGGCGCCAGCATACCGATGATCCAGCTGATCGCCGCGCAGATGGCCAGAGCCAGACCTGACGGGGACACGGGGGAGGCGGCGATGATGGGTACCACAATGGTGATGCCGCCTATGGCGAACCGCGTGTTTACGACCGGCAGACTGAAGATCAGCGTCGCGAGGGTGGATCCCAGCGCCAGCGTCGCGACGGCGAGCAGCCCGCGCCCTATTGCCGCAGGCAACCCCCTGAGGGCGTGCCATGGCAGCGTGATGATGCGCATCGCGGTGTCGCCGGCGCTGTGTGTGCCGCCGCGTCTGTATTCGCGTTGCAGCTGGGCGTCTGTCGAATAGCCTACCGTCAGCAGCAGCCAGCACAGCAACGTGGCTGCGACCATTGCCGCCAACGGCATGCTCGCGGCCATTGCGGCTATGGGCGCTGCCCATGCGGCAAGCAGCGGCGTGCCTTGACGCAGATAGGTCTGGCGCTTGATGTCTGCCGGGTTCATGGCCATCGGCGGCATGGCCTGCGCTGTCGGCATGGCTTGCATGGACGGCTGGAATTGCGCGGCTGGCTGGAGCTGTGTGGGCTGTGCGGGTTGCATTGCGGTCGTCGGCGTTGCTTCATCAGGGTCGGCGAAGATCTGCTGGGGGCTCAGCGGCGGCATGGTCATGGTGGGGATCTGCTGGCGCCCCGACCACACTGGATCATCCATCGCTAGGGTTGCCGCGGTGTCGGCGGATGATGACGGCTCGATTACGGCCGTTGCTCCGGTCATGTCCGCATCGTCCGTGGGTAGGGCCGTCGTCGGCTGCGGTTGCATGGGCATGGTTCGTCCGACGCTGACCGTGGAATCGAATGGCATGGTGGAGGTGGGCAGAACCGATGTCGGCTGTGGGCGCAACGATTCGGTCGCTTCGGTGCCGACCGGCATGGTCGGCGGCATAGGTGGGGTGAGGCGGGACATCGGCGCCGTCCGGTCGTTGCCGGGTGCCTGAGAAGACGCGATATTTCCCGGTAGCGGTGCTCCCCGGAGCGGTACGGTTCCGTCCGAGGTTCCGGCATCTGCTCCTGTCCCGATTGATGGTAGCCGTCGAAGACTGGCGGATGCAGCGTCAGCGGCTTGGCCGGCGTTTGGGAGCCTCGGAATCGGCGGAACCGTCGCATACGGTGAGGGCGCCGATTGTCCGATGATCCGCTGCAAAGCGGGCCGAACGCCGGGCATCGCGGTTTGCCTTGGCATTCCTGCCTTGGTGACGGCTGCAGTCGGCTTCTCACCTGATCCGGCCGGCTCATGCGGGCGCCATAACAGACGCGGGTTACGCAGACCGGTATGGTCAAAAGGGCGCATCGCATCCTTCTGACCGGATTGCGCGGCGTCATCGTCGTACTGCTGCCAGGCGCCGGGGTTGAACGCGTCCACGGTGATCGCCTGCAGCAGTTGCTCCGGAGTGCAGCGCTTGCTGCGATCCGGGTTCAGCGCCGCACGGAACGCCGTCATGGTGGTGGCGGGAAGACCTGTGAGGTTCGCGTTGCCGGACGCCTCGCGTTCCAGCACCGCCATCATCGGCTTGGTGCCGAAAACGGGCTCCCCGGTTGCCGCGAATGCCAGCACCGACGACACGGACCACCAGTCCGTGATCTCATCGGATTCGGTTCCCTCGATAATCTCCGGCGCGATGAACCCCGGCGTTCCCATCACCAGGCCGGTGCGCGTCACATGGCTTTCGCCTTCGCCCATGGCGATGCCGAAATCCACCAGAACCGGGCCGGTCGCCGAAACCATCACATTGGTCGGCTTGATGTCTCGATGCACGATGCCCGCCGCATGAACCGCCCTAACTGCGTCCATCAGCTTGGATGCCAGTCGTTCCAGGTCATCGGCGACGTATGGCCCATTCGCGGCGACGTCGTCGCGCAGGTTTTTGCCCTCGATCAGCTCGGTGACGATGAACGCCAGCGAATCATCCAACTCCATGTCCACGATGCCGCACACGCCGGGATGATTGACTTTCTTCAACGCCATCGCCTCTCGGCGCAACCGCTCACGTGCCGTGATCTGATCGCGCGCGGACGCCGTCGAACGGTCATCGGCGAGCGAATCGCGCAATATCTTCATCGCGTATTCCTCGCCACCGTCATCATGCACGCGCCAGACCGATCCCATGGCTCCGGATCCCAGCCGCGACATCAGCGTGTAGCCGCCGACCAACGCTCCGGGCTCCAAATTCAACGCATCGCTCATACCCTCCTATCCTACTCACCGCCCTGTGCCCGTTCTCTCTACCCCTGATATTCCTCCTTCCCCTGCTGTCCCCTCCGATACTCTCTACCCCCCCCTGATATCGTTTGCGTTTCTAAGTGCGCGCCGAAACGTCGACTGTGCGCACTTAGAAACGCAAATGGGCCAGTTTGCGTTTCTAAGTGCGCGCACTTGTCGTTTCGGTGCGCACTTAAGAACGCAAATGTGTCGTCACAGCCGTTGATGCCGCCGCGACGCGCCGAGTTATCCACAATCGCCTAGCCTTCGACCACATACCCCGGATTCGCTTGCGCAGCGGCGGTCCATATTGTCATCATCAACATATGAGACAGCACAAGCATCTAGACGATCTGATGAACCGGGCGGAAATGGACGGGCGATGTTGTTCCGCGTCCAGCCCGGCGGAACGACAGGCGATGCTGCGGCGAACTCGTTGCGGCGATGTCGTGCGGCCATTTCGCAGCGTGTACGCGCGTCGTGAATACTGGGATGGTCTGAATCCCATTGAGCAAGCGTCACATGTCATTCGCGAAATGGCGAGACGGCATCCCGAGCGCGTATTCGCCGGACTGAGCGCGGCGGTCATCTACGGGTTCGAGCACTCATGGACGCTGCATGACGAGCCATACGTGTACATCGCGACTGACGGATTCACCAAGTCACGTCGGTCGTACCACCGGCTGCGGCGCATCTCGGTGCGTAGATCCGATATACGGGAGGACTGCCGTGTGGTCCGTTTGTACCGGCCTCGCGGTGATGGAGCAGCGCAGGACGGGTCGAATACCTGGAGTCAGGTGAGCAAGTTGGCTGACCGGATCGCCCACGAACGGGCATTGCGTGACAATGTATGTATCGGCGAGGTACGTGTGACCAGTCCGGCAAGAACCTTGGTGGACTGCGCGCTCTTGTATCCGTTCGAGCACGTGCTGTCGATGTTCGATTCCGCGTTGCGCCGGGGGCTCGTGACCCGCGAGGAGATCGTCGCCGTCTGTGATGGTCTGCGAGTGGATTGTGGGCCGGTATTCCGTCTGCTGCATTATGCGGATGCTCGCAGCGAGAACGGAGGGGAGTCGTTCTGCCGGGCTGTATCCATCGAAGAAGGGTTTGTTCCTCCGCAATTGCAGCATACGTTTTACAGCCGCGTGACCGGCAAGGAGGCGGGCCGGGTCGATTTCATCTGGCATACGGAAGATGGCCGCATCATCGTGCTGGAGTTTGACGGTATGCAGAAATACATCGATCCAGAGATGACGTCGAACCGGGATGTTCGGCAGGTGGTCCGTGACGAAAGGCAGCGCGAACAGGATCTGAAAGAGGCCGGAGTGAGCGTTGTGATACGGACGAATTACATCGAAGTGGTCCAGCGCGCGCCGTTCGTCATGAAGCTGATGCAGGCCGGTGTGCCGCGTGCCGGGGCGCACCCAATATTCGAGCATGCCGATTGAGCCGGAAGCGCCGTTGCGTTCCTAAGTTCGCGCCGGAACGACAAGTGCGCGAACATACGGACGCAAATGGCCCTGTTTGCGTCCCTATGTGCGCACGGTCGTCGTTTCGGCGCGCACTTAGGAACGCAAAAAGAGGAGAGGACTTGGGGAGGGGAGAGGCGGGAGATGGATGGGAGGAGGGGGACTGAGATGAGGTCGGAGTAAGGATAATGCCGGCTGCGGGATGCCGGTTGAAGGCCCGTCGATGTTACGTCCGCGTTTCAGACGCGCGTGTTGACGTGTTCCAGCGGACGTGTATAGTAGTACGTGGCTCAACGAAGAGAGTCTTCAATGAACCGAAGGAAAAAGAACGCTGCGGTTTGATGTTGCCAGTGTAGGGACTGATGATCAAGGCACAGTAATCCCTTTACAACGGATCGTGAGGCACGTACCTGCCTCTGAAAGGATGAATATCATGGCAGAAGTCGTATTCGACCACGTCACTCGTATCTACCCGGGCAACGATAAGCCCTCTGTGGATGATTTGAATCTTGACATTAAGGACGGCGAGTTCCTGGTGCTCGTTGGCCCGTCTGGCTGCGGTAAGTCCACGACTCTGCGCATGCTGGCCGGCCTGGAAGAGGTCAACAAGGGCCGCATCCTCATCGGTGGCAATGATGTCACCACGATGCAGCCGAAGGACCGCGACATCGCAATGGTCTTCCAGAACTACGCTCTGTACCCGCACATGACCGTCGCCGACAACATGGGCTTTGCCCTGAAGATCGCTGGCACCCCGAAGGAAGAGATTCGCAAGCGCGTCGAGAAGGCCGCTGAGATCCTGGATCTGACCGAGTACCTCGACCGCAAGCCGAAGGCTCTGTCCGGTGGTCAGCGTCAGC
>OLGO01000159.1_pt1 | contig 76564 bp, 83 predicted proteins | sample 1605861 | NCBI WGS metagenome assembly OLGO01 (sample SAMN03283253) | human gut metagenome | biome: human-associated habitat; material: feces | host: Homo sapiens | place: USA | collected 2013
TTCTGTCAGATAATGTGTTGTTCTGTCCGGCAGTTATAGAAGTTCCCGAGGAACTAAAGCCTGCACCGGTAACAGAAGATGAGCAACCCACGTTTACCTGTTCTCCCGTATAGCTACCGTTTATATACTTACGTTTGTACGAGGTCACCGAAACATCCCGGGTACCACCTGAGGTCTCAAATGACAGTGATTCCGGATTGACGGAAAGAGTATATTCCCAAGTAACTTCGCCGGCAGCCTGACTAAGAGAGACATCCGCAGTTTTATCACTTTCAGCCTGAGTAAACCGTACTGTACCATTACGTTGTGATTCCGTTCCGTTTGTAGTGGCAGACACCGTATTCCCATCAACAGAAAACGCATCGCTACCCGAAATCACAGCCGAACTGAAACTTACAGAGACAGGATTACCTGAATTGATGCCGTTTATCTTCTTTTGCTTGTCTGAAACGACAGTCACATTCTGAGAACCGGCAGCATTTGCGAAATTCAAAGCGGCCGGATTGATGGAAAAGCGGTATTCCCAGCTCACCTCACCGGCAGCCTGGCTGAGTGAAACGGTTATTGTCTTACCGGAACCCTCCTGCATAACAAGGACTGAACCGCTACGCTGTGATTCCGTATTGTTCTGTTTGGCCGTTACCGCCACATCCTCTATGGAAAAAGTATCCGTCCCTGAATTTACAATAGCCGTATAGTCTACCTGTTCTTTTTCGCCGGTGGAGACGCCACCTACAAACTTCGTTCTGTACGAAGTAATGGAAAGCCCTTTCACTTCTTCGGCCGCTCCGAATGAGAGTGATGACGGGGAAACTTCCAGTGTGTATTCATAGGTCACCTGTTGCGACAGGTCGTACTTATGCTGTAACGTTTCCCCGTCATCGAATACGATCATGGAAGCCGGATGTGTTTTCGGGTGGATATAGCCTGCCAGGTTATTCAATTTCTCACGCTCCTCGGCCGTAAGAAAAACATGATTACTGTCCTGAATCACATCAACGAATGCTCCCCGCCTGTTCGTCTTGAGTTCTAGGAAAGGAACATTCTCCGGTTTGACAACGCTTGCCGCAGCATAATATTCGTAAGCGATAGGCTTTATGGCACCATCAACATACTGGCGCTTGACCGGAGAGTTCGCCAATGTCAGATAAATAGGCATCGGCGTGCCCACCATACCGGAAAACGGTACGACCTTGAAACATCTGTTCCCTTCGGCGTCAGTTCCCTCCAGAGCGACCAGTCCTGCCGTCAGGTTATAGGTTTCATCAGCGTTTTTTGTTGCCCGGCATCCCCTGATAATGCAGGGGCCGTATTCCTCAAAAAAACCGTCCAAAGCCTTCAGCGGTTCGGATTGCAACTCCAAAAAATCTTCCGCTGCCCATTGCCGGATCCCCGGCACTTGTACATGTCTCTTCATTGCTGTATAATTTTATAGGTGATTAATGCCTGCTTGAATTTCTCTATATCGATTTCCACCAGGCTCTTGTCTATGTTTTTAGGAATGTAAACTATAAAATTTACCCCCTTGAACTTATCCCTTACCTCGTTCTCCAACGGTACAGGCCTTGTTTTTCTCTCGTCCTCCAGGCTGATTTCCGGCCACATTGTCCGGCCCTCACTTTTCAATCCAACCAGCAACAGCCCGTTGTTAAAGGTTTCTATCCGGATATTGACAGGTTCATCGTATTTTTTACGCAAATAACCTTCAAGGACTTTTACCTGTGAATTTACGTTCGCCATCATCCGGACATTGTCCCGCCATGTAGCGAACGCTTCGAATAACTTCTGCAATACAGCAACGAAGCCGGCAAGAAGAGACAGACGCACCGGTTGCCTCTTATGAGGTGGCAACAACTGCCGTACGAGGTTCTTACAATTCATTCTCAGATTCATATTTCCAGTTCCTTTACAGATTTAAAAACAAGCCGGCTGGTAATGTCATATTCAAAATATCCCGATTCCAGTTCCGCGCAGATATCCACCGGCGAGAAATCCTCATCCGTAGCCCCCTTACGTTCCATCGTTAATAGGTTGCAGGTTGTCACTCCCGGAACATCCATAACGGCATCAATAAACCGCTGCCTGTATATCATGGAATCAAACCCCTGCGAGGACTTGAATGTGTCCAGTGCGGCGGAAACATCCGTATTTATCTGTGTCAGCGGAACGGCCGGGTCGTAATACACTTCCAGATTATAACGTATCTTATCCTCGGTAGTGGAAACTATGGTAGTGTCCACTCCTGCGAACTTGATCGCATCAATGTAACCGGTGAAATTATACCTTTCTTCCAGTGAGAGCGGAACGATATTCCCGTCCGGGTCCCACTTGGCCGCTTTAATGACAAGCCGGTTGGTTTCTTCACGAATAGCCACCACCTTGATAATCCGGGCATCCGGATTATCTTCCGGGTAATAAAGCATTGCCTTTTTATCATCGAACAGAAGCTCATGCCCGTTCTGAAACCGGTAGCACATCTCGGCATACCATCGTACCGTTCCCGGTGTCACCTTCTCAACCAGAGTGTCCACCTCTATCCGGAACATGTCCAGGATTATCTCAAACGTATGTACGACTACCGCAAACACATACGTCCACAACCGCCACTCCGCCACTTTAGAGGTGGAAAGAGAAAGCCCCGATTCCTGTTGTAGCGAATCGATGATACTGTCTTGAATTTCTTTAATCGTTCGTGCCATAGTCTTTCAAATCATAAGTTGTTACGTCCTTGTCTATTTCCCGAAGGATGTTCTTTTCAATCAGCCGGCTGTCCGTATCGACAAGCAACGTGCTGCCCTCAGGTAGCGGTAAATCAAAATAGAAACTTCTGTCGCTTTCTTCAATACCGGCTTCCGTTACTGCCTGCAAGTCATTCTCCATATCGGGGTTATCCTGCATGAGCTTTCCCACCGCCTCGCATGTACCATACTGTTCTATGGCAACGTCATATATTGTCTGGTTCGCCTTAGCCGTTACTCTCTTCATACTCCGCCACTACATTATCCAGAGAGACTTTCGACACTTTCATGCCGTCCCGCGTGAATTCCTTTCGGATGCTCCGCAAAAGTCTGTCCGGTTCATTGTCATTCATATATTCCAAGGCTCCCACACCCGTTTCCGGGCTTTCCTTGTAATGTCCTTTATCCGCCAACAGTATGTCCCGCTGGTGCTGCCCGATACTCTCCGCATAGAGAATGTCACCCGCCTGCAGGTCGATATCCCCGTTAGCCGTATGTCCGATATCAATCATAAGCCCTCCCCGTTACGATATTGTACACTGGAATGTCCCTGTCACCGGCCCGCCCATTGCCGGGGCTACAAGGCCGGCTGTATAAGTTATCTGGGCGCTTTTTATGGCGGCAACCACTGTGGCGGCTATCTTGTCCGCCAACTTATCCAACGCGTCTTCACGTCCTTCCTTCTGGTTCATCACCTCGGTAAATGCCGACTTGATCCCGGCTTTGATTGTTGCTTTTACTAATGGCATATTATTAACCCTCCAAATAATTAGATAAATCCTGTTGTACTTTCACGAAGTCCGCCATGTTGATAGGCGGGCCACTTGGCCCCACACCGGTTGTCACAGTCAGTTTCTGAATAGCGGTCAGCAAGTCATCCAGTGTTTTCTTCAATCCGGACGAGCCTTTTGCCAAGGTCAGTCCTCCGGTAGTTATCTTTACGGTTGCCTGATCCGACAGGAGCGTCAAGGCTTCCGCCTGATGAGTGACAGTAGTCTTATCGTTTACTACCTCCAACTTGCCGGCATCCACATGTACGGTTATATTCTCTCCTTTCTTAAGGTCGATGTTGTCCGGATCGACTTTCAGTTCCAGGTCATTGTCGGTGAACACAACCTTATCCACTTCGGTATATTGACACACAAACAATTCATTGCTCCGTCCTATCCGGGCTACCAGTACCACGCTTTGCAACTTCGGAATGAAAGCAAACCCCTGCAAATTCGCTTTCACCAATGCACGCAACCGCACATCGAAGTAGTCCACCTGCTCATCCCTGCGAACGGTGCAGGTGTATTCCTCCTCATCCACCTCGACCACCACCGCCTGGAATATACTGTCACCGTCACCACCGAAGGCGCCTTGAAGTTTCCGCCGTATTTCGTCTATCTCCTTACTCATACCTTGATTCCTATTTCAACTTTTCTACGTGCTCCGCTTGTACCGAAGGTCACTTCCGTACTTTCTATATAATAGCTGCCGCTTCGTTCCTGATAGATCGGATCGTCCAATTCTGCCACCATTCCGGGAACTGCAAAAGGAATGAGAAAAGTCTCAATCTTCCCCCGGTACCCGTCAAATGAATAACGTTTCAGTTCTTCCTGCGCCAGTAGCTTGAGTTCTTTGGCATCTTTTACATCGTAATAGTAGAGTGTTTTTGTTTCACCGCCCTCTTCACCGATTTCACCCTCTATCTTTGTTCCGTCCTTGTAATAGCACATCGCTTTTACTTTTAACTTCACGTCCTGAGCAAGCTGGTATTTCAGGTCATCGTCCTTGATGACGTTGTAGCGGAGCCGATACTTCACCCTCTCCCCTTGCACGTCATGCGCTTTTCCTGCATAGAGTTTACCTTTGAAGTCGAAGAAGACCGCCAGCCCGTATTCTTTTTTCAGATAACCGAGCACCCAGCTTCCGGGCTTATTGTTGATAACGAAGTTTTTCAGAGTAAGGTCTGCACAATTGGCAATTTCAATCTTTGGTAAAACAGTAGTTAAACAGTCTTTGAGCGATGTCTCTTTCTTTGAAAAGACACAGTTTACCTGACGTGTCTGATAGTACTCATCCTCGCACTCGATTTCCAAGGGGACTTTATAGTTGAGCCGTTTTATATAGCCGGTGAATTCGGTATTGAAAGAGCCGTCGTACCCCAACTTGATTTCTACCTTGTCGCCGACCTTGATAGCCTGGGCCGTTTCTATGTGTGTAGGCGGTTCACCGGCATGTTTGAGCACAGCGGTAACCGGAACCTTTACAATTGCCGTTGCGGCAAGGCTGTAAATGCTTCTCTTTATCCGTACATCATGTACCGATTTGAAAGAGACATTCCCGATCCTTATTTCCGAACAGAGTATAAACATGGCCTATTTGATTATGAGTTCAAAACTATGGTCCGTCACCAGTTCCATCTTAAATATCTGGACTGTTTCGGTTCCTTTCATATCGGATATATCAATGCTGCGGATAACCACCCGGTCGTCTTCCTCGAGGAAAATGTCCGTAAGTGCGCATTTCAGGATAACGGACTCGTTGATGTTGTAGAGTTCATTCAGTTCCGTCAGGGCCGCCTCGGGAAAATCATCGGACAGGGCAACACCCAGTATGCTGATTTCGTAATCATCCAGACTGATAAGTTCCTTAACCGAACCTTTACGTCCTACCATTGCCGTTTCTACGATATTCTTCTTGCCGGTAAAGGAAATAACGGCATTAGGTATCTCATACTCCTTACCTTTGTGCTCCAGAACAACAGGCATGAAATAATATCTTCCCATGGCGTCTTTCTTACGGAGAACAGAACCCAAATCCGTATTCGTCTTTTCGCCGGCTGTTTCCCCGTCGTACTCATACCCATCGCCGGACTCTGAACGGTCTGCCGCAGGCAACCACACACCGGGGTAAGGCAGTCCTTTGTAACCGATGACATCCAGCAGAATGTCCTTTATATTGAAATTTCCCATAGCTACACCTCGTATATTTCGTTGAACACATTGATAATCTCCTGCCGGATGGTGTCTATACCCTTCCCGTCTGTATTCTGTACATGGATGGTGATCTGGTCGCATACGCGGTCTATACGTATCGTCCGGGGCTGCCTTTCACTACGATATCCGGACTCTGCCTTTTCCGTCATACTCCTCGTGTCCTGCATTACGTAGGCATCGGATACGGAACCTGAAGAGACCGGAGTGTTCATGGCAAGGGGAACGGTTATCATGGCGGCAATTTCGCGAACATTCAGCATGATGTCCTGCAGATAACCGTTCTTTTCGGGAGTGTATTCCTGGGCGTTATCTGAGGCTTTTGCCGCCGCCAGGCGTGAACGCGCATCCAAAGCTTTACCGGACGCACCGACAGCCGAGGTCGAAGCGCCGGGGGCAAGGTTCACCTGCAGGGGAGACAGCTTTCTTGTTGCGGCAGTATAGTCGGAAGACTCGTTATAATTCCGGACGGTACCGGCATCATTCAGATTCAAAACTTTCTTAGACTTGGAACTCTTGGCAAGTTTCTTCATCAGGGCATCATAATCCACCTGCGGGGTAACGGCTGCCGCCGGTACTTCCGGTACCGGGAAACCGGAACTGCCAACACCGTTCTTCTTATCCTGTGAGGCCTGCCAGCTCTCGCTTCCGCGCTGCGTGCCCTTATCCCATGCCGCCTGCCAGTCGCCCCTCTGCTTTATATCCATACCGATAGATACGGGATTGGCACCCAGTACCCCCTTGCCGATATCCATAAAACCGGCTTTCGCCTCTTTGGCCGCTTCCCTGAAATTACCCTTTACCAGGCTCACCAGGGCGGAACAGACCTTACCCAAACCGCCCAATACCTGTTTGAAAGGAGCCACGATGGAATCAATCAATACGCGCCCGAATTCTTTGACAGTCTCCCAGCAACCGTATATTACCCTGCGGAAGCCTTCAAACTTCTGCCAGCAGTAAACTATGGCGGCAACCACTGCACCGATGGCTGCCGCTACCCATGTCAGCGGACATGCCCACAGCGCTGTGTTAAAGGCCAGCTGCGCACCGGTCAGAAGCCATGTCGCACCTGCCTGGATACCGTCCCAGACGACCTTGGCCTTTTCAAGAAGAATGACCGATTTCGTACGGGCATAATTGATTAACAGGCCGGCGGACAATGCCGCTATGGCGGCGGTCAGCCCCCATATCAGGGGGTTGCCGTCCTGAAGCTGGGCATACCACCATGAAAACAGACTGCCGATAGCATTTACGACCGTACATAGACCACTCAGGAGAACACTTGCAATGTCCAGCCCGGTACTGATTAGCGGTAAAACAAGCTCACCTACACTCAGGCCGATGTTTTTAAATTGGTTCCATACTTCGGTTACTTTCTGCATCGTGTTCCTGGAATAGTTCATGGCTTTATCCGTCTCGCCGGAAGATGCGGAAACCTCATTCATGGATTCACGCAGCTTAACAGTGTCTGAAATCATAACGGCAAAAGCATTCTTTGCTTCCTTGTCAACCAACCCCAGCTTTTCAAGCAGCGAGGATTTCTGTTCGTCATTCAAACTACCCATCACACCCTGCAAATCGGAAAAAATATCCACAACGCTGCGTATCTTTCCGGTATCATCGAATATCTTCACGCCGGCTTTTTCCATTTTACCGCGTACATCGGCGCGCCCTAATACTGAAAAGGCATTCTCCATAAGTACGGCGGCACGTTCGGCCGACTGCCCTTTTCCGGTCATGTAGGCAAATGTTCCGGCCACTTCCTTGTAGGCGATACCCAGGTTACTGGCACCGGCTATCAGATTGGGCATATAACGGGCAAAGTCGGCAAACTCGCCGGCACCGACACGCTTCGCGGCGAAGAATGTATCGAGCACTTCCATGGCCGTAGTGTTCTCCTTGCCGACAATGGACAGGGTTTGAGCCAGTGCACCGGAAACAGTGTCAAGGTCGGTAAAGCCGGCCTTGCTTCCTTTCAACGAGGCATCCAGAATGGATAGCGAAAGGTCTACGTCATTGAGTTGCGAATTTATCTTCTCAAATCCGACAGGAGCCACCAGAATATCCGCCTTATTATCTCTGGCAATCTGTTTGAGCCTGTTACGAAGTTCCACAAGTGACTTGCCTTCCAATTGGGCGGTGATATTCACCTGGGCCATACTCTCATCGAAATTCAAACCGGCTTTCCCGGCAAACCCCAGGGCTGCGGAAGCGGCAACCAGCGGATTGCTTATCAGTTCACTGCCGGGAATGGCGGCAAAGGCTTCCCGGCTCCACTTCTTGAATTTCCCGCCGTTAAGGGATTCCAGCTTGTCAATCTCTTTATTGAGCGCTTTCATCTCCCGGTTATATGCCCGGATACCCTCAATGTTATCGGCAGGAAGCCATTCGCGCTCCGCCTGCAGCAGGGCAATCTTCTCGCGCAAGGCACCCAACGTGCGCCCTGTCTCATTGAACGTTTTGTTCACACTAAGGTTTTTCTTCTCCAGTTCGGCAAATTTTCCCAACATTCTATCGGAAGTTACAGTAATATTGCCTATCTTAGCGGAAACCTTATCCTGAAGACTAAAAATATATTCAAGTGTATTGGCCATGTTGAGTACTGTTATTGCAATCTATGTTATCGCCGGTTCGGCTTATTGGGCAATCCGGTTGGTACCGGCTTTCCTGAAGTGGGTGCTGGTTATCATAGCCATTCCGGTACTGGTTCCTGTCTCAATGGTAAAATCCCTGCCTGAATATCTCAGGAAAGAAGGAAAGTGGTACAGATATCGTTGGCTGGTCTATATGACATTATTCCTGATAACCTTGAACATTATCCTATTCTTCCTACCTGCATGACGGACAGCGCCCATTCCGCCATCCGCACCTGATGTGCCCACTCCTCATCTGACAGTTCCGTCGGATCCATGTGAAGCACAGCCCGGATAAGGGTGTCGGACATGAACAGCCAACCGCCCTTGTCTCCGGTCTGCGTTCCGCTCAGAGCTTTTTTAGCGTAGCCTCCTTTATCTCGATGATTTCCGCCAGCTGTGCCGATACGCCCAGGAACAGGGCATCATCGGTCTTGATGATTTCGTCGCCCTCGAGCCAGCAATTATTCAACAAAAACTCGTTGTATTTCATCGGATCGGACTTGCCGATAACAGCAGCCGCTCCGAGTGCTTTGCGGCTCGGTTTTTTAAGATAGGCCGTATGCCCGTCGACATCCACGCGATAGACGTCGCCGTATTTTTCCTTCCATTCCTGAATCTTCTGTTCGACTGTTTTTTCTTCTTTCGTGTTCATCTTCTTATTGATTAATGATTGATGTTACAAAACGTTATATTTTATGTCCAGAGCAATGAACGGCAGGGCGATTTCCATCTGCAGGTCATCCACCTTTATACCATGAGGTATCTCCGTAATGGATACGTTCACCACCTTGTCGGTCGTGACAACGCCGTTGTCGGGTACATAGGAGACTATCACATCAAAATCAATATCAGTAATATCCTCATAACCTTTTTCCTGTGCGGCGCGGTTCAGGGCAATAAGCTCGCTTTGCAGAAGTGTTATCGTACCCTCATACTCCTTCTTGCCCTTCTGGATACTGCGGGCTTTCCTGCCGGAAGCAAACAACGCCTCCTTCTGGCGCTTTGATTTGTATTCAATGCCGCGAAGTCCGACGACTTCCCTGCCAAGCATCACGACATTTACATCGACCCAGGCGTATTCCCTGGAATTGAACACTGTTCCTATTGCTGTTGCCATAATCATGCTGGATTTTCAAGTGATAAATTAACGGTGATTTCTCTCAGGGTGGCGAGCGGGACTATCTTGCAGGTGATTTCCATGTGACCGTTTGCAAGGATATTCTGCGAAGGGTCAATGTATGCCGTAAACGAACTGATCTCACCGTTCATATTGGTATTCACCGCACGAATGATGCTTGCCTCGAACGACTTGCATATAGCGGTAGGAATAGTACCGCTTTCAGGATCAACCTCGATGTTGTCCAGGATCTCGTCAATATACGTACGGTAAGCTATGACGGCCGCCTTGTCGATGACGCGTCCGGAACTGAGGTAGCAGTAGCTGTCGGTCGTGGGCGCTGCCATGGCATCGCCGTTAAGGTAGTAGCCGTTCTTGCCTATATAGGTACGGTAGAAGATATAACCGGCATCATTCAGAATTCCCAGCTCGCTGAAATGCTCTTCAGGTGTCTTGCCGTCCGTCATATAACCGGTAGAGGCTATCGCCCCGTCACGTACGCGGCCGAGGTTCTGGTGTACGGAAATCTTCGCCGCGCGTCCCAACACCTGACCGATCGCAGCGGAATACAGCTTGCTTTCGCCTATCTTTCCGTCCGAGGCCATAACCACCGCAATACGGTTACAACTGCCTTCACGAGGCTGGTACAAACCGTCTGTTTCACCCGTCCAACCGATTGCGGGGATGAATACCCGGAACGGGGCTATCTTCTCAAGGAAAGCGTCCGCAACCGTCTGGGCAGCGGTAATGGCAGTAATGATATCCGCGTCCAGGCATTTTTCTGCAATCAGCTCATACTCGGCCGGGGTATTCCTGTTAATACCTACAAGACGGATACGTCCTGCAGCGGAATTGATAAGTCTATTGAGCGGGGAACCGTCCTCATTAGCACATATCTGCGTCAGTGTGGTGGCCTCACTCACCACAAGCAGGTGTAGTTCAGCACCCTCACCGGCTGCACTGTAAAATGCGGTAAGGTCTTTGACAAGCAGCGGGTTTGTCTTTTCTTCAATGCCGTATTTTTTCAGGTCTGTCATACCGCCGAGTACATAGACCTTATTCAGTTCCAGTTTTTCCGGAACTGCGGTACCGGTAAGGATCATGCCGGAAATACCGTCATCGGACAGCGTGACGTTGCCCATGCTGCCGCTGCCGATTACTATCTTTACGTTTGGTAAATTCATTGTCTTTTCATTAATAGGTTCTTAACTCGCCACATCCGATGCACCTTTGGTGAGCATCTGCGGCTTTTTTATCGTCCGGAAATACAAGGCCGTCACTCGTGACATGGAATTTCTTAGCACGAGGATAACATCTCCGGTATTGCTTCAGAAAGCCCGGTTCTGGCCGACAGGCAGTTTCCGCCATCATTTTTTCCGATACTGTTTTTCGTTCTTTAACATCCATTCGAATACTGTTTAAAGGATTTTGGTAAAACGCCTTTTCAACAGGCGAAAAGCAAGGTATAGCAGCGAAATCCGTCCCATCCATATTTGGAACCATTGCAGGCCGGTAGGCTCACGTACAACTTCCGGAGGCGGTTTCTTTTTTTCTTCCATGAGTTCATCCCGGATACGTGTATTTTCCTCTGTAAGAATGAGTACCTGACGAGCCAGGCTGTCACAGGTGGCAGTTACTTCCAAACTGTCTTCTGATATCCGGGTGATATTGACAGTGGCCTGTCCGCTACGGCTGCTAAAGCCTGTGCCCACCGGAATCAGTTTCAGCATACCCGTCGGAAATTTCGTCTTCGCTATGCTGGGTGGTACGGCTTCTTGCAGGAGAACGAACCCGTTTTTGCTTGCCAAGCTGTCTTTTTGACTGTAGCTGTTCTGCATCCTCTGCGGGCTTTTGCAACTCGATGCGAATAGGGCAATCATTCCAGTGACGACAAGCAGTAGCGCGAGCAACCGTACGATCAAGTCGAGCGATAGCCCTGTATAGTTTTCTGTTTTCATCTTGAATCTTTATTAATTCTTCACGAAGCATATTGATATTGTCCAGATAGGCGGCATCAATATCACCACCCTGGCGCGCCTTAGACAACTTCCGGTTACGGTACCAGTTTATAAGCTGTACGGCAAAACCTCCAGGTACCGCATACATTATGATATTCCAAAGCACATCCATTTTTCCAATCAATAATCAATCATCATTAATTTCCTTATTAAAGCAGTTTCCATCCCGCTTCCACGTCTGCCATGACCGCCGGTACTCCGTTTTCCACCTGTGAGATGGCAGCGGCAATAGCGCACATAGTCGCTCTGTCGTTCACGTCAGGCACATACGTGTTCGGAACCTGCATCTCCCGGCATACCCGGCTGATATAGCCGGAAGTATTGTTCTTCACAGGCGGCGCCCAACGGTTGATAAAATCCGCTATCGTACGGCATCCATTGTTACGACGATAGTTTTGCAGCAGCTTAATCAAAGCACGATAACCGTAAGCCATCGTACGGAACTGGCAGAACGACCTGTCCTGCGAGGGACGGATTTCTCCCTGCCATACTGTGGTGGCAGAAAGACGGATATTACCCGGGTTATTGTTTCTCAGTCCTCTGGCACTCATCCTCTTCCTTTTTTTCAGGTTTATCACTACCGGCCGGAGCTATGGAGGAAGCCGGGGATTCAGGAGCGGTCTCCGGATTCGCCGGTTGCGGCCGTTTCGGTTCTTCGGGGACTTTTCCGGTTTCTTTCACTCGGGCAAGCTTACGGTTTACCAGATCTTTTGCACGTTCTTCGTCAACCTGCAGTTCCGTACCCACCGGATACTGCGTCTTATGGTCAAACTTATCTTGAAAAGCAGAAAGGACAATTACCGTTATCAATATTTTCTTTGCCATATCCGTTCCTCCTTATCCTTCCACCACAGGTTTGAATGCTCCGTCTTCTCTCCAGTCCAAAGCTATGAACTCCTCTCCGAAACCGATCTGCGTATCGGCCTTCATGAGCATTTTAAAGAAATACATCTCGCTGGCATTCGCCCATTTGTCAATGAGAATAACATTCTCGTCGTCCTGAAGGTTAACCGCAGCAAACAGGTTTCCATTCATCCCGCTGTCACACAGGGTAGCTACAATCAAGCCGGTGGGCCATTGTGTCAGGACCTCAATGGTGATACCTTTGTAACGTTCCAAGTTGATATCTGTGGGAGCGGCTCCCTTATTGGCGAGCTGCGTCAACTCGTCATCGTATGTGTCAAAGTCTTCCACACTCATCAGGATACGCAGGTTGGAATTATTACGCATGGTTACTGGAATATGCGTTCTCAGTTCCTTTAAACGTAACAGCATGGTTGTACCGGTACTTTTCACCTTCACGATATCCGTATCTTTGGCCGCCTGTGTCAGGATACCGTCCAACAGCTGGCTGTCGGAATCGCCGTACTCACCGTTGATGTACTGGTAACCGAGTTCATTGCCAACCTGTTTTAAAAGTTCCTGAAGCAGGATATTCTGCACATTGGCAGGAAGCTGACGGAACACAAGGTCGCCCGTAGGTTGGTACTCACGCCAGATATGTTCAAAAGCACGTGGATTGAACAGCGTGAAAGCCATCATATCCTTTGGTACCAGTTTTTTCTCGCTGTATGTGAAATCGCCTTTGCTGTCCGACTTCTGCGGGTCTTCCTTACGCTTTTGCAGCATTTTGCCCGATTTTACCCGGGGAATACTTATTGAACTGTTTACTCCGGGGATAACCATTATCAGCCCTTTGCTTACCAACTCGTTACCTGTCGTAGCAAGAGTCAGCACGTTCTCCAGCACTTCGCCGGAATAGTTGGTGGTATTCAATCCTTGAATCATTGTCTTTTCTATTTTTAATTAACATTTACTCTGTTGTCATAAACACTACATCTTCACTTTTTGTCTCCCGCGTATTTGCGGAGCACTGCCGGCACTTCGTACACTACTACCTATCTTCTTGCCAAAATAGGAGCTGCCACCCAGCTTAACGTTCTTAGGGTTCTTAATCGGAATCATGGCATATTACTTTTTACGGTTGGCTTCAATTTCTCTCTGGCGCTTCTGCCAAGGGCTTTCACCTTCACCGGCAGCAGTACCCTCCAGTTTATCTTTCAAAAGTCTTTTCGGTTTCAAAGCTTTCAGTGCGGTCATGCCGTCCTTAAAGTTCGCCTTCAGAATATTCTTGTAGATATCCTTCTGGTCTGCACCGATACGTCCATCTGTCACAGCATCCGCCACAGCGTTTTCAATCCGTTCTTCTTCCTGCCGTTCCAGTTTTTCTCTCAGTTCGTCGTTCTCCTTCTCCAAATCATCGGCCTTTTCTGCCTTCTGGACCGTTTCGCCCAACATGGCCATTACCGCCGCCTCGTCAGTACAGTTGGCGAAACGGGGAATCTTCTTAAAATCTTCCAATTTCATTTTATCGGGGTTTTGTGGCTTTTGCTGTTCCAGCTCCAGCCGGTTAGTAAATATGCGGTAGATATCATCCGTACTGCTCTCTTCTGGAATAGGCTCCACATCATAAATAGCATCGATCAGCCCCAGCTGCAAAGCCTCTTCGGCTTTCAACCAATGGTCGGTACCATCGAAATAAGTGTTTTTCACCTCTTCCTTGTCCTTACCACAACGTTCGCCGACGATTTCAGCAATGGTATCCTCCAAACTTTCAATGGTGGATATCATATCCCGCAGGTCTTGTTTGTTACCGTAACAGCCACCGGATACATTGTGCAACATCATACGGGCATAACGGCTCATCTCGACACGTTTCCCACACAGGGCTATCACACCGGCAATGCTGGCGGCGATACCGTCAATGTAAATAGTGACATTACTCTTGCACTGGCGGATGGCGTTGAAAATAGCAATACCGGGATAAACGTCACCGCCAATGGAATTGATACGGATATTCAGGTTCTCATAGCCATCCAGATGCATCAGTTCGTTTACGATGTCACGACTGGCTATCTTGCCTTCCCCACCTTCGTCACTGATTTCTCCGTAGAGCAGCAGACAGGCGGTCTTTTTATTTAATATGGATTTAAAAACTATCATACGTTTTTGATTATTTGCAGCAAACTTACGTAGGTAGTGATAACCGCACAAAAAAGTGTGTAATCCTTACGGACAAGTACGCAGGCCATACACTATGTCCTGCAACTGCTTCATCCTTTTTTCCGGTTCACAGCATGAAAAAAGAACTTTGCGTAAAATCATTAAAGAAAACAGTATGGCAGAATTGACCTCACAACAAAAAAAGGATTACGCCCGTACCCTCTATCTCAAAGATAATCTGACGCAACAGGAAATAGCAGATAAGGTGGGCGTGTCACGCCAGACCATAATTCGGTGGATGGCGGCAGGACAATGGGAAAAATTAAAAGTTGGCATCACATTGGGACGTGAACAGCAAATCGCCAACCTGCACCGACAGGTAATGGAGCTGAACAACCTTATCCTTTCACGCCCGGAAGGAGAACGATTCGCTAATCCTGCCGAGGCCGACACACTGGGCAAACTGGCTGCCGCCATAAAAAAAATGGAAACAGAAGTCGGAATAGCCGACCTTGTAAACGTAGGCATGCGCTTTATAGAATGGATAAGACCTATTGATCTGGATAAGGCCAAGGAAATAACCGTACTATGGGATAAATTCATTAAAGACAACCTGTCATGAAACAAGAAGAAAGAACGGCCCTCGCCAATTGGGAAGAATACAAAACGGATATCAGTAATTCCACTCCGGTAGACGTGAGCATGAGCCAGGCCCAGCGGGAGAAGCACCTACTTTATCTGGAAAAACACCCGATAGAATGGATCGGATTCTTTTTCCCGAGATATGCAAAATACCCGTTTGCCCCTTTCCATAAAAGGGCCATCAAACGCATCTTGAATAATGATGAATGGTACGAAGTGCTCTCATGGAGTCGTGAGTTGGCAAAAAGCACCATTGTCATGTTCTGCGTGATGTACCTGGCGCTTACAGGACGGAAAAAAAACGTAATGCTTGCCAGTGCTACGCAGGACAGTGCGAAGCGGTTGCTGGATCCTTATCGAGCCAATTTTGAAGCTAATGGGCGCATCAAAGCTTACTATGGGGAGCAAACGAATATCGGTTCATGGACGGATACGGAGTTCATAGCCAAATGCGGCTGCGCTTTTCGCGCTATTGGTGCCGGTAACGCCCCACGTGGAAGCCGTAACGAAGCTGTACGCCCTGATGTACTGCTTGTGGACGACTACGATACAGATGAGGACTGCCGAAATCCGGACATTATACAAAAGAAATGGGACTGGTATGAACAGGCTTTTTATGCCACACGTTCCATCAGTGAACCGACCCTGATCGTATGGTGTGGGAACCTCATAGCACGAGACTGCTGTGTGGTACGGGCAGCGGCTCTCGCAGATCACCACGATGTTGTAAATATCCGGGATAAGGACGGGCACAGTACCTGGCCAGAAAAGAATACGGAAGAACATATCGATACCGTACTGAGAAAGATCAGTGCCGCCAGCGCACAGAAGGAGTACTATAACAATCCCGTCACCGAAGGGGAGGTATTCAAGGAAATAACCTATGGCCGAGTGCCGGAACTGAAAAAGTTCCAGTTCCTGGTAATTTACGGTGACCCTGCACCAGGAGAGAACAAAAGCAAGAACAGCAGCACTAAGAGCTGTATTCTCATGGGACAGATAAAACAGAAGGTCTATATTATAAATGCACGTCTGGACCGCGGACTGAACTCGGATTTCATAGACTGGTATGTACAGTTACTTGAATATGTGGGCGGTAAAGTTCCGGTGTACTGCTATATGGAGAACAATAAACTGCAGGATCCTTTTTTTCAGCAGGTGTTCAAACCGCTGGTAGCAAAGGTACGAAATGAAAGGAACGTACAGCTCTACATTCATCCGGACGAGGACAGGAAGACCGACAAAGCGACACGTATCGAAGCGAATCTGGAACCGCTCAACCGCGAGGGTAACCTTGTTTTTAACGAGGAGGAACGGGACAACCCACACATGAGACGGCTGGACGACCAGTTCAAGCTCTTCACCCTCCGTCTTAAATTCCCGGCGGACGGTCCCGACTGTGTGGAGGGGGGGCTGCGAATCCTGAAAAAGAAAGTACAACAACTGGAACCGGTGACGGTGATTCACCACAGCGCGCGCCGGAACCCCAAACGATTATAGCCATGAGCAAATTCATAACGCAAGAGGATTACGATGCCAGTATACACCGCGAAATACTGGATGCCTTGACACGCAGTGACAACGCAATCGTTGAAATCTGTGAAGACCGCGCAATCGCGGAAATGCGCGGGTATCTCAACGCACGTTACGATGTGGATGAAATCTTTTCCGCAGAAGGAGAAGCCCGTAACCAGCTTATCCTGATGCTGGCGATAGACATAACTGTTTATCATCTTTTCAGTATCCATAATCCACAGAAAATATCCCAAGTCCGAAAGGACAGGTACGAACGGGCAGTGGAATGGTTAAAACAAGTGGCGGCCTACAAAATTACCATTGACGGGGCACCACTTCTGCCGGATGAAACACTGCAGCAAAATAATCCCTACCTGATGAAAAGCAATCCTAAACGGATCAATCACATGTAATTATTGATAAACCCAAAAAACAGAAAGAAACATGAGCTTCAAAATTCCTTTTTTCAAAAGTCGTGCGACGAAGCCTGCCGGAAAACGTATTACTGAAGGAAGTAACGTGACGCGGCCCGGTGCAACCGTAATACTGACACAGCCGCAGCGATTCGGCATCGGGTTGAATGACTACATGAATGCAATCCGTAACGCGGAAAATGTGGACTTCACAAGCAGGATAAAACTATACGATATATATAGCGAATCAATGATGGATCCGCATCTGTTCAGCGTAGTACAAAAACGGAAAAGCGGAGTATTGGGACGGAAAATCGAATTCCGGCGTAACGGGATAGCTGACGACAAAGTAAATGGGCAAATCAGTTCCCCCTGGTTCCTGCGGTTTATCAGTGACGCGTTGGATGCTGACTACTGGGGATTTACACTTGTACAGTTCTATATCAACGAGAAAGGATGGATAGACTACTACATGGTTCCGAGAAAGCACGTAGACCCGGTATTGAACCTCATCAAAACCCGCCAGACTGACATAAACGGGGAACCTTTCGAAGAATATTCAGACCTGTTGATGATACGCGGCAAGGAACCGCTGGGAATTCTGGCGCGTACGGCACCGTACGTTATCTACAAACGCGGGACGATAGGCGACTGGGCGGAACTTGCCGAGATATTCGGCCGTCCGGTGCGTAAATACACCTATGACGCAGCAGATCCGGAAGCGCGGAATGCCACGTTGGAAGCGGCGGCCGCACAAGGCGGTGCATCCGTATTCCTCTGCCCGGACGGGACAACACTCGAATTTGTGGAACCGGGAAGCCTTTCCGGCAGCAGCGACATGTATTCCGCACTTGTTGACCGTTACAATGCGGAAATGAGCAAGGCGGTACTTGGCAACACGCTTACAACCGAAGCAAGTGAAACTGGAACACAGGCGCTTGGAACCATACACAACAAGGTGGAACAGGAAATTATCGAACAGGACGCGTTAAGCATACTGAACCTGCTGAACTATGACATGACCGCACTGTTCGCCTCACTGGGTATTAATACCCAGGGCGGCGAATTTGTCTATGTGGAAGAACCGGATATGGAAAGTGTGAAAATTAAAGCAGAATTACTGGAAAAAGCCGTATCCGTATTTGGTATTCCCGTCGCCGACGACTACCTGTACGAACAACTGTACATTGAGAAACCGCAGGATTATGAACAGCTGAAGGCGGAACTGGAGGAGAAGAGAAAAGCAGCCAATCCGTTCGCCGCAGCGGGGATTCCACTTGTTGGTAAAGACGGACCCGAAGATGGCAAGACCACGCAACAGCCCCGTAATGCCGCCGGCTCTTTTTTTGGAAAAGCCCCGCAAAACGACGGGGCTTTAGGCTGGTGATGAATTCACTCTATTACGAGGACTGGCAACTGCCCGACTTGGATGATATAGATTACATGTCCGGCTCTGCCACACCTTTGCAATGCAAAGCCGGCGGTACGGAATCCGCTTTCGTATTTGATAGCAATATCCTGGAACGTGCCCTGAAGCATATCTATGAAAAGGACTTCCACCCCATGTCGGAAATAGAGGAGAGCCTTTTCAACGAAACCTTCCGTATCTTCCGCGAAGCATCGAGCACCGGCATCAGCCAATCGGCTGCAGAAATCCCGATGGCGTTCAAACAAAAGATAGATCGGGGCAATGCGGTCTTCTCCGCTTTCAAGGTGCACCGCATGCAGAACGATATCGCCTCACAGCTCTACGAATCTAACGGCGTTTTAAAACCATTTGAACAGTGGAAAAAGGATGTCCATCCCATGCTCGACCACCATGTGCGGCACTGGCTTCGTACAGAGTATGACACCGCCGTCATACGTGCCCGCCAGGCTGCCGACTGGCAACGCTTCGAGCAGTATGCCGACATCCTGCCCAATCTGGAATGGATGCCGAGCACAAGCGCACATCCGGGAGCGGACCATAAAGCGTTCTGGGGAACAGTGCTGCCAATAGGCCACCCGTTCTGGAACAGCCATCGCCCGGGAGACCGCTGGAACTGCAAGTGCAGCCTGTCCGCCACTGATGCACCGCCTACTGCAACACCACGTGCCAACGGACCTGAAGACCGTCCCGCACCCGGACTTGACAACAATCCCGGAGTGGACGGGCGGCTGTTCAGCGACACGCATCCGTACATTGCCAATGCGTATGAGGGAGCAAAGGAGACGGTAAAGTCTTTCTTGAAAGATGAATTTCCCGATGATGTCGATATTGATTTAATAAACGATGGATATACAAGAATTTAACCGCCGGATACGTCAGCAGGCGCAGCAGATAAGCGGATTGTTGAACCGCAGGATGCCCGTTTTGGCCGGAAACATCGCGAAACGGCACATTGAAGAGGATTTCCGTAAAGGCGGCTTTACAGGAAGAGGATTCCATCGCTGGAAAGAAACCCGCAGGCAACGCGGCAGTGGGAATAGCGCAGCGTCACAGTACGGGCCTTTACTTTCGGGTAGGAACCACCTTTCAGGCAGTATCAACTTCCGTCCCGAGAACAGGCTGGTGAGGGTCTATACCAACGTGCCGTATGCTGCCGTCCATAACAACGGGGGGACTCTGCATCCTACGGTTACACCGCAGATGAGGAAATTTGCCTGGGCAATGTATTACAAGACGGCCGGAATTAAAAAAGGTATGAAGAAAGGAGGAAAAAAGCGTATGGCACTTACCGAAAACGCATCGGAAGAGGCACTCATGTGGAAAAGGCTGGCGCTGACACCGAAGAAACGTCTCAAAGTCCGTATACCAAAACGGCAGTTCATGCCGGATACCTCCAGCAGTGAGCTGGAGAAGAAAATAAGGGATAAGCTTGAGGCAGAAATTAAAAGAATCATTCACCAATAACATTACATCATGGAACAGTTATTTAACGATATTCAGAGAAGAATTGCGGAAAATATGGGCGATATACTCTCGCTCATTGATGAGGATTACGGCCAGTTGGATGCGCTACTTAACGGAGAAGACCAGTATCCTGTCACATTCCCCTGTGTACTTATAAGCATGCCCGAGATACAATGGAAAGATCTGAAATTCCGGGTGCAGCATGGGGAAATTTCACTTACTGTCCGGCTGGCATTCGATTGTTATGATGACACACATTATGGAAGTACGCAAGAAGATCATGCTGCTGGAAGAATGGCAACGGCCGAACGTTTGAATGGTTATCTGAACGGGATACGGTTTGAAGAATGTGCAACCATCATGCTCAGACGTGTAAGCCGGAACTTTTCCCTGCCCGGCGGAATAAAAGTGTATGAAACGGAATACACCTCCACGATATACGGAACGACAGCGGAACAGGAGCCATGCGTACCAAACCGACCGCCGCAGAAACCTAAAATAAAGATAGCTGGCGTTTCAAATCTTCCTGCTGACGGATAATACGAGGATCGGCACTGGCATTGATGATATTGTAAAAAGTCTTTTCGCAAATTGGGTAAACCGGATAGATATAGCGACGCAAGATCTCGCGGTTGGACAGACCGCTGCGTGCATGCTCGTCGTAAATGCGGAGAATTTCACCCACCTTGTGGGCATAACTCCTGCCGATGATTTTTCCCCTACGCTTGTTCATATCCGGATAGACTGGTTGATTATTTGCTGGAATATGATACAAAAGTAAGAAAAATGACTATCCGATACTAAAATAGCCTACAGCATTTAGTTAATGTAAAAACAATACCTTATCCTTAATTACATTAAATTGAGTAGCATATTCAATCATTTCTTTATAAACTTCATCTATTAACGAACGACTTACATATATACTTTTTCCATTACGATGAATTAAATCATGCCTATATTTACTATAAAACTTTTTAATTGCTAGAATAGAAGGTATTTGAGTACCATATATAGATTTAAAGAATACTCTCACATTTTCAAACTGATGATATATAAACATCTCTGGGACAATCTGTGTGATTTCAATAACCTTATCAGACAAATTAGGCGTGTCCACTACACTTAACATTTTCTGTAAGAAATTATCCATACGATATATACCTTTAATCTTACCTTGCTTCAAGCTATTAATAAAAATATCAATATGCTTTTCATCAGATAAAATAAAAAGCATCACCATTTCCATTAAGTATAGTTCAAATTGGGCAAAATATCCCATAAGAACTAACTTATGTACTTCTTGGCTTTCCTCTAATTTAAGAAGTACTTTATTATTTATTATGTCCAACTCTGATTTAAGTTTTGGAAAAGGGGATATACCTAAAATATATGGGCCAGCCTCATAAAAAGTTACTCCTCCACTAACAAAAATACTTAGAAATACACTATCAACAAAAGAATCATCTGTAATAATATAAACGCCTTCTGCACCTGCAGTTATCTTTCTGTGAATGATTGGTGGTTCTGAAGCATACATCATAATATCACCAAATATTATTTTTTTAGTAACTTTCATTAACAGGTTACCTTCTATATATACGATTTCCATAGCTTAAATTTTATATTTTGAATATAATGCAAATATAAAGATAAAAGACATTACTCTTGTAAGATTAAGTAGAGTTATGCACTAATTCAAATAAACAGTGTCACAGAATTACTCATGAAGTCAATTTATTATGTTTTCATTTCCCGTCCGGAACCCACTCCACTGTAACGATACCTTTTACTTTTCCGGTTCCACCGCATTTCGGGCAGGGTATCTTTACCCGCTCATGGATGATTTCAGGATTCCAGAACCAGCCATTACCATGGCAGTAACCACAGGCGTACCCTGTATAGTAGCCTATGGTTTCTTTACCGACGCCAAAGTCCGGGGAACTGAGTACCAATATTTCTTTTTTCTCACTCATGCTTCGATGTAATAGGTCTGGACAACCACATGATTACGGAAGATATGTATCACCGTCCTGCCTTCATCCTGCCGGAGTTCGGTTTCCACAAAACTGCGACGGATGTCGCCTTTTTCCATTAACGAACGGATTTCAGCGTCGATGAATGATTTCAGGTTACGGAAATCCTGCTCATTTCCTTTCAGTCCGGTGGCATCCAGCTGGCTGACCGCCAACTGGAGCTTAAGAAGCCAAAGCGGCTTGTCATTGGGAATACTTGATTTGTAAGTTATCTTTGCCATTATTTTTCCGTTTTGAGGATTATTTTTGTTTTGTTACTTCATACCCCTTTCCTCTGAGATACATTGCTATATATTCATTGTTCCCGACATCTTCAAGGACATCAAAAAGGTAGGCACTTATATACTTGGCTACTGCATCCGCATTTGCGTAATCAATGTTTTGCGAAATAAACTTCACTTTCTCTGTTCTTCCTAAACCTCTGAAGGCTTCTTCAATTTTGCTCATTTCTATTCTTGTTATACGTTAATTAAATATTCAATCGTTATAAGCATCTCGTATGCTACTCGTGGGTCAATGGCATTGCCGAGTGCGTGAGTTCTGTCCATCCAATTGGGTATCCCATAAACCACTCCATCCAACTCGGAGTAATATCGGACGGATTGAAACCAGCTCTCGAAATATGTGCTGTCAGGTAATTGCTTTTTCGTTTGTCGGAATGCTTTAAAATGCTCTCTCTGCGTAGCTTTATCCGCTTTGCTTCGCTGGCCGTTAAGGCAGGCAACAATCCAAACTCGCTTCCTTTCTTGAAAAGAATCTTTACCCGCAGCTGGAATAACAAACGGTTGTACTTCGTAGCCTTCGCTTTCCAAATCAGTGCACACTTGCTCGAAGACCACTCCGTCTGCGTTACTAATAAGTCCGAGAACATTCTCAGCGATGACCCATGTCGGTCGGCACTCTCGTACAACTCGATACATTGCTGGCCATAAAAAGCGGGGGTCTTCCACTCCTTGTTGCAAGCCAGCGTTACTGAATGGTTGGCAAGGGAATCCTCCGACCACAACATCAACGTTGCCTCTGTATTTCTTTGCATTGATTTCATTTATATTTCCATGTTTAGGTACATTGGGAAAACATTTATTAAGCACTTCCAAGCAAAACGGGTCTATTTCTGATTGAAACAAGATTTTCCAACCCAAAGTATCGGCTGCCAAGTCAAAACCGCCAATACCGGTGAATAAGCTTATCATTTTTATAGTTTTGCTCATTATTATCTTGTTTTCCAGCCATTCAACCGGTAGACCTCACGCCGGGCTTCCTCTTTCGTAAGGAATTCCCCGATCTTGGTTCCGGTGGAACCGGTGGCGTCACGTCGGATACGGTACACCACCCAGTTCCTGCCATGCGGCCGGTATTCGTAATATTCCTCAGGCAGACTGCTGCGCATCATTCTCTTTTTTGGGCTCCACATAGAACGTCTCTTCCTGTACAACCTGTACGCCGATCTTCAGGAAATATTCCGCCATTTCCGGGTTGTCCCGGTCAGCCAATAGTCTGTCCTTGGCAAGCTCCTCACTGGTGCGGATATACTGCGGCAAAAGCTCCTTGCATAAATTCGTCACTGCCGCCCAGGTGAACCCCTTCAGGTTCTTCAGCTTCGGTGTGCCGGTACGGAAACCGAACACGCCATGGGCGCTCTCCAGGCTTTTCTTCTTGGAGAACAGTTCTTCCTTGTTTTCAAGGGCGTAACTTTGCATGATGTCGAAATTCTTCTCCTTCACGACGGAAAGTTCTGCTAACTGATCCGCATATTTCTCGCGGATACGCGTCATTTCAATGTCCATTTTTGAGGTGAGGTTCTGTACTTGGGCGTCGGCTGCCGCAAAATCCGCAAATGCCTGTTCCGCCTGTTCGCGGGTGATACCGCTGACTACTGTTTTCTTTGTTCTTGCCATAATAAATGTTTTTATAGGGTTAATAATGTAATTTTTTTCTTCTGTCCCGGTTCTGCTTGCGCCAGCGCTCCTTGGCGGCTGCCGTCTTGGCTGCTGTGTTATGACCATCCAGCTCCCGGGAGAGGTTATCATAGCGTATCTGTTCTGCACGATAATCATCCAGGAGACGTTCCAGTTCAATGGGTTTTAACTTGGTAATATCTGACCTTAAGCGCTCCTGCAAACTTCGAATATGATTTGTACAATTTTCAAGTTGTGTGATAAGTCGAATACGATGTTCTTGCTTGTCAGTAGAATCGATTTGGACTGTATATCCAGAACTATAGTTTCTCATGGGACATCTCCTTTTTATTTCAAATTCCGGAAGTTCTGAACCGTAGGATTAATGTCCAGTTCACTCTTACTATAATAAACATGAGAACCTTTTCGATACCCTCGTACCATACCGTCTTTCGTCCAGCGTATCAAAGTTAACTGGCTACACCCAATATATTTGTAGGCTTGAGTTTGCGTCAGATAATCCTGCTTATTTGCATCAGCCTGATGCTTGTATACACTTTTATTCCTACGTTCTAAAAGAAAACATACTTGTTTTTCCAACCGTTCGATTCTTGTTGTAAGCGTGATTAGATATTCCAGAGAGACACTAACTTTTACTTTCGTCTGTTCAGATTCCTTTCTAATCTGTGGCTTCACTTCTGGTAGAAAATCTTCTAACTCCAATTTCCCTTCCAGAAACATTCCGGCATCACGCGCAGCAAAAAAAGCATCTTCATCCCTACTCTCTTGAGGAACATCCATCACCATTTTTTGAAATATCTGACGCTCTGAGCGCCGATTTTCAAGTATTTCTGCCTGAAGCATACTAATTTTATCTCCACGAGAATAAAGTATCCCTAATGCTCGGTTTATTTCTTGTTTTGTTCTCATTGATTTTGCTTTTTGCTGATGGTTAATAATTAAGATTTGGGGTCTTACGCTCTTCACGCCGCATCCAAGCTTCCAGCTGCTTCTTAGTATCCTGTAACTCACACAGTTTCATGGCGGTAACGTCCTTACGTGCCTTGCTGTATTTCCTCGACCACATGTTGAGCTTCGCAACGTTCATCCGGTATTCATCTTCACTGTCACTGGTGAAACCCTGGTTCAGCTGTGGGATCAGGAACGACAGGCGATAAATATCGCGGAACACGCTTTTCGCTTCCGCCAGTTGCATTGCCCTTACCTTTTCATCCGGCGGGTTCAACCTTTCCAGCAGTTGCCGCGCTTCGTGCATCGTCAGTTCCCGGCTGCTTGCCGTACGTCCGGAAGTGAATTCATAGATGCATCCATGCCTGGCATCGTCATCCATACCGATGCGGTGGAAAGTGGCGTGCAGGGCTTTGAGCTGCTGCGACGTAATGGATTTATTTTTGGTCGTTTTCATAATAGGTCTGTCTGTCACTGAACATTAATAATCATTCGTTGTTTTCTCCCCAGTATCTCGTCGCCATTTCCGGCCAGATATCGAAGTGTCCCACAGGTCCGATAAAACGCCCTTTGCTGAAAGCGCGGTACCCTTCGACATATATCTTCAGTGTGGCATCGAACATCACACTTTTACCGCTGCGTCCGGTGGGTAGTCGTCCGGTGGCATGGCTGATGAAGATAATCAGCTTGTTGCGGTGTTGTTCCTTGAATTCTATATATTGCCGATAGGTCATCTGCGTGTATTGGAAACTGTCGATAACCACAAAGTCAGGCGATTTCTGACGCTTCAACCGCAAACTGAGCTGCTCAATGCTCTCGTTGTCGATTAGCAGAAAACGGCGGTTGACTTCCATCATGCCGAAGCGCCGGAGTGTGTCCTGCATGGTGAGACATGCACCCTCTTCCATACTGTTGTAAGCCACACGCCCGAAACGGCAGAGGTACTTACAGAGCTGCATTACAAACGAGGTTTTGCCGTTACCGGAATTTCCCCAGACAAACCACACACCCCGGCGTTCCGGTGTACCGAAAGCATCATGCCACGCATCTTTGAAATCCAGCGTATCGAACTTCATCGAAAGCATTTCACGTACCCCTTTAGCATTTCGGTCAAAGGTTATCTTTTTCTCCTTTTCCCCTGCAGCATCTTCATGTCTTACATTCATTCTTCATCCCTCCCTTTCTGCTGCTCGGCACGCCGTTTTTGTGCATGAACTACACGTTTAACCCGGCGCAGGTCATTATCACAAGCCTCCACATCTTTCATTACACGCTTTATCTCAGCTTCATTTGTCAATCCGTTGGCCTGACAAATGGCGTATATATCATTGCGCCCGGTGGCATTCAAATCGAAAAACTTGCGGCCTATGCGGCTGTTGATTTCTTTATAGCCTTTCTTGTTGTAGCGCAGTCCGTTGTCCACGCGGCGCTTGATGTAGTCAGTACTCATGAATACAATACCGGCACGTCCCTCCAGACGGTTGTAGATGCTGATAAAGTAGTTCAGCACGCAGTCTGTCAACTTGTCGCCCTCATCAAAAATAAGCAGCGGGTTCTGCAGGAAACCAATCATGCCAAGAGCATAATCCAGCATGTCACGCAAATTGTTGGTGCTGTCAGTAGGCGCACCTACCTGTTTGGCTATTTCCCGGACAAAATCACTGCGTCTCATGTCTTCCGAGCAAAGGATATAAAACACGTTACGATGTGTACGACGAAATTCTATGGCTGCAGTAGTCTTTCCACAACCTGCATCACCCACCATCCAGGTAACGTTCTTGTACATTTGGGCATCGGCCAGCACGTAAGTGGCGAGACGGTAGTTCTCACTTTCACAAATGGTCCAACGTTCAAAACTGAAACCGATTTGCGCCGCTATGCGGCTAAACATATCATCGGAGATACTTTCATACTTGGTGTTTAAAATCTGGCTTACTACAGCCGCACTAACCCCCTGCAGGCTTTCGCTGGCGCGGTTACGGCTGGGAAAATTCTCACAATAGCCCATCAGCGCATCGCGGATATCGTTTTTGTCTTGTTTGGTTAATCCTTTCATAGTTTGAATAGTATTTAATTGATTATTGTTTAAAACCTGTCCAATGCCAGCTCATCCAGTGTCATATTGGAAAGTGCCTTGGTGTATTCCCCCACAGTGGAATAATCGGCTTCATTATCGATTTCGGTTTCCTCCTGTTTGCGTTTCTCCGGTAGGGAGAGAGGAACGGAAAGTTTACCATGGTCATACCTTTCACGACATTCGTCCATTTTCTTCCTGCTGAGATTTTTAGGTTTCGGAGTGGAAAGGCCGAAAAGTTCGGCAGCAATACGCTCATCAAGGTCAAACCGTTCGCCTTCCAGTTGGATGGCGGCCATGGTCTCCTTGTTGCGTTCAATGGTACGCCGCATGAAGCCGCTTTCTTCAGGGGTACGTTCCTGAGTGGCTCGGCTGACAGAAACTTTTGGAGTGGCGGTGGCGCTATACTTGGCACCGGTGGCGGTATTACGCCACAATTCCACGCGGGTCATGTCCATGGGATCATACATTACAGTGAATTCACGTCCGGTATTGCGGAGCGCCCAGGCTTCATCGCGCAGACCATCGGCTGCATATACATCATAGTGGTATTGCTGCTTGTCAATCTCAAACCGCAGACCATAATTGGTGTATGTTACTGCTTTGGGATGACACAGCCAAAACATCTGCATCATGTCGATTTCGTTAACAGGCACAGCTTCGGGGTTCTCACTCATACGATACATCTCCATGTGAGGAATACCGGTAGCAAAATGCTTTTCCTCATTGTTCCATCGGTTACGGCATTCCTTGTAAATAGCCTTCAGCTCCTCGAGTGTGGGAAGCGCATAGGCGTTCTCCTCTATGAATTCCAAATTGGGCTTACTATTCAGTTTTTTGGTATTCACATTCTGTCCTGTAAAATGCCATATGGCATGAAGAACCTGTGCCTGAAAACGGTAGAAAGCATTTTCGATCGTTTTGGATTGTCCGTTATAAGGCATCGTGGGGCGATGAAGTATCGTAAGACGTTGGAAGAAACCTGCTGCATCACCTTTCTTATGTCCGCCCTGGTTATCAGTCACAATCTCATAAGGACGGCTGCCGGAGACTTCAACGGCCATACGGTAAGCCCGGTACTGGCTGTCAAAATTCTCATTCGGGGATATGTCATACCCAAGCAAAGTCTCACTGTAAGCGTCCATCACTTCATATACGCTGGTGGTACACATCTTGCCTTGTTCATTTTTGTAGTAAAGGTTCAGCTTGGTACCATCGCCATACCATAATGCATCACGCATCTGCGGGAGGCTGGTCTTCATCAGACTGGCATACTTGGCTTTCCACTTCTGCATGCCGTATACGGCTGCATACCACATCGGCATTACAGCCGGATCATTAAGATAGTTCTTTATAGTAGTAGGCGATTTGATGATATTCAACCCGCGTTCTACTGCCTGACGGTTATACTCATCGAAGATCTGCGCCTCGGTATAGCGGGGAACAATGCTCCGGCGAAGTTTCAGCAACAGACGAGCCACTTCGGGAACTACCACACGTGCCGCCTGGTTGCCTGTATTCTTGTTTACAAGGGCGATATATCCGGCCTTCTTGTAAGCGTTGAATTTCTCGCGGAGACGGGTTGCGGGCAGTGTATGTCCATATCGTTCGCGCAACTTCTCACATGTGCCTTGCACCGTTTCCCACACGATGGATTTACGGCTGTAACCGCACTTGCTATGCAAGGCCCCGGTCTCTTTCTCCACGCGGATCAGTTCGTTCATCACCTCGGCATTCAGTACATATTCTGCCTGACGATCCAGTGAGATGGCGGGCCAGTAGGTCTTATAGAACTCTACAGCTTTACTGTCACTACGGATGATATTGCTCATTAGTTGTTCTTTCATTTCTTCCAAAGCATTGGGATAAAGTCTGTCGTATGCCTCACGAATAAGGGCGGGAAGACTGGTGTAGTCTATGAGGGCGTAGGAACCGGCTCCTTTTCCGGGACGTACAACCCGAAGCTTGCCTTCACGTACTTTTTTATCGTAGTTTGGTTTACTCAATATTCTTCCTTGCGAAACCAATTCAGGAAAAGTGACACACCTTATTTTACCGTACATTTCCATAATCAGAAACTTTTCTCTTTTATTTGTGCAAGCCCCGGCGTCGAACCGGGGAGCCGGCTACTTCCGCATGATAAGGGAAACTCCGGACTTGCTGAACAAACCGTTCCTAAACAGTTGCGGTATCCGTCTTATCCGGCATAAGTGATATTGCTATGATGGCCGATAATGCGATAATTACAAACGCATTGCGGCTGTCCGCATCTGTTGCGTTCACATTTGTTCCCAACCACAGACCGTAGGACATGCCTACAGCTACGGCAATCTTTTGAATTCGTCTCCAGGTTTTCATATCTTGTAAAGTTTAAGAGTTCTGTTCAATGAAATCATCCAAGTCGTAAAACACAGTAATGCCATCGGGCAAGGTTATGGGCTCCCAGCCTTCATCACCTGAATACTCAATATCCATGCATACCCGGTCATTCTCCGAATACAGCATAGCACTGTGCTTCGCCATCAGTTCCCGAAGCTCCTCCAAGAACGCCTTTTCTTTTACTGTCAATTTTCTATCCATATCACTTTATTTTTTAATTCTTTAATTCTCAATTGAAAAATCTACCCCTATTCATCCCGAACCGGAATAGTTTCGCTACATTTGTAGCATTCTAACTAATACTAAATTCAATCATTATGAATATTGATAAAATCTTTTTGGCGCTTAGCGAGAGCTACCGAAAGGCCATAGCTTCAATTGCTCTTTGCTCTCTTATGCTGTATCCCATTCTTTATTTTTCTATCAACACTTTTGAAACATTTGATTGGTTCACACAAACACTCATCACCGTAGGTGTTGCTACTACTTACATTGGAACATATACAGCATGGACTATTGCTATATTCAAAAGTTCCGATGTGTATTTTATTCCGGTAGGAATAGTAGCAACATGTGGATTCGGTGAAATAATAAACTGGGTATATCGGGATACCTTTAGTTTACAAGGTTTTGTATGCCGCTTGTTAATATTCACTTTCATAACTTTCGCTTTGATTTGTGTATTTGAGTGCAGACATAGAAAATGGGGACGCAAAGAATTGCCTGAATAACCCAAATAAGAATATCACCCATACCATTCATAAAGTTACTGTATCATTAGCTATCACCGCTTTCACATTCCCATGAGAGTCCAACACCTTCACCGTACGCTTGGCAGAGTCCGTCACATCAATAATCTCCACCAACTTACCACCATTGATTAGGGCAGCTTCCCTAATTTTTGCGGCTTGCACGCTGTTACGTTTGAAGTCAAGCGCATAACACACACTGCGGTGTGTTACATTGAACATCCGGGCAAGTTTCTCTTTGCCTGAAGCACTCAGTTCAATCTTCTTTCTGATTTTGTTCTCCATATCTAAATTCTGATTAAAATAATTCTTATCTTTGGGGCTGTTCTGCTTGAACACGATGCAAATCTAAGTGATAATTTTCAACCACGCAAATAAATGTGTGATAATTTTCTTCTGTATGGGTAGTATTTTATCAAGAATTCAAGAAATAGCTGTAAAAGAGGGGATAACGATCACTGCTATGGAACGTAGTATTGGTGCCAGTAAAGGTGTGTTATCAAGAGCTATAGCCAATGGTACCGACATTCAATCCAAATGGTTACAAAATATAGTTGAAAATTATCCCTTATATTCTGCAGATTGGCTTATCACAGGACGTGGCTCTATGCTCCGTCACGAGTCCACATCCACAAATTCCGCTTCTACAGCGTTGTTGTCTATCAATGATGATTTTGTTTCAATCCCACTAGTGGACATCTCTGTTGCCGCAGGCTGCTCTGGTTGCGACAATCCGGACTATTTAGAAGTAGTAGACGCTATAAAGATGCCTTCATCCATGGTACACAATAGCAAAAAGTATTTTTGTGTCCGCATCAAAGGAGAAAGTATGTCTCCTACATTATTGGATAGTTCCTACGTTATCGTGAGATTGCTCGACCGTTCTGAATGGCAGGACATGCCCGACCAGCATATTTATGTTATCAGTGACACTGATGGGCGTTCATATATCAAACGCATCAAAAACAGATTTCGCCAACATGGGTTCCTCGTTTGCATGTCAGATAATGTAGATAAAATCAATTACCCTAATTTTAATTTGGAAGCTCAGGAGATAAACACCATACTTCATGCTGAATGGTACTTCAGTGCTAAAATGCCGAATCTCAATGAAACATATTACGACAAGGTTAATCAGTTGGAAGATGATATGGATGTCATGAAAGGGCAGATGCAACAATTATTGCGTGCTATCAATGTGAAATAGTATCTAAATAGTTAATAACCGAACAATAATGCTCTCAGCGCAATTACCGGGAGCATTTCCATCAACAATCAATTACCTTAAAATCTCCGTACGTTTAATTCCCCCAGACGGAGTGCTGAATAGTGGGAACGTTCGTCTCTACCTTCAAAAACCATTGTGGCAGCAACAAGACTCGAACTTGTGACAAAAGAGCTGCACACATGTATCATCACGTATGCATATCTGCGCTCTACCAACTGAGCTATACTGCCAATTATTTGTGACGCGCACGCGTTTATGACGCTAAAATAGCATTTGTTTTATAAATATCTACTATAAATCAAGCACTTATAAAAGAGATACAACCGTATCACTTACCAAAATAACTATACTATCCCCCTATAAATGTTTATTTAAACGCCTAAAAACATAACTTAAAAGGAAACATCATATAAAATACGTCCTTTTCTAATTGTTAAAATAGTATGCCTAAACCACGTTACATAAGTTTATTACTTATGAAAAAAGTATGCCTTATCAGTATGCCTTATAGTATGCCTAAACTCATTTTTAACATTTCACTCTATGGCTATTCATTGATACCACTTTATCCGTTTGGGCATATAAAAAAACTTATGAGACCATATTCTCTAAACGCCTTAAATAGTACATATTTTCTTTGTAAATACTTCTATATAATTATTATTTAGAATATCTTTGCAAAAAAAACTTCTAAATGATGAATTTATGACTAAGGTAATTCACGTACATCTCATTTTTGAGAAGAAGGACTATTATTTTGGTAGTATCAGCGCCATTTACACCGTTCTAAATGACACTCAAATAGGTATCAAAAAGAACTCTTTGCTTCATGCCGGCCTCATTGATGGTGGCGTTAAGATAACCCGTAGAGCCATTATCAAGCAATCTCACCTTATTCGTAGTACTCAAGAGTAACCTCCCTCAAAGTATACAGAAAAGGGCTAAATTGCGCCTCAAAAAGCATCAATTCAGCCCTCATTTTATCTCAATGTAACATTTGACTGTTTAAATCATTTTTGTTTCCAGTTCAAATGTAACACTCATGGCCCATAATGTAACAATTCGATTTGATTTCTCGGATACGTCCAAATATGCATCAATCCCTTTGTACATAGGCGTTTCAGCTACATTCACAACTATCTTCATTTACATACAAAGTGAATTGTCCCCCTTATATATCCTTTATTCAGGCATCTTCTCAAAGTGCCTTTTCTATTGCAGCTTTAATCAGCGGTTCCATGACATCATATCCCTCACCCGTCGGATGAACGCCATCTTTGGTATAGCGGGAGTTTAAAGCCTTGTTATCGGCAGATACCATTGCCTGATAATAATCAACAAACGGTATTTTGTTGGCCTCTGCATATGCTTTTATGCGGGCATTCAGAGCTTGGATTTTTTGCGGAGCATCCTTTATTTCCATTCTCCACTTAAAGGCGGCGGCAGGAAGTACCGAGGTCAATATAACCTTTATTTTATTGACTTTAGCAAGTTCCACCATAGACACGATATTGCCAAAGGTATAATCCTCATTATACGGATTCGTATTTTCTGCCACATCATTGGTTCCGGCGTTAATGACCACCAAAGCCGGAGAGAGATTGATCACATCTTCCCGAAAACGTAACAGAAATTGATATGAAGTCTGCCCGCTAATGCCGCGACCAATATATCCATTCGTTTTAAAGAAATCCGGATGAGTCCGCACCCAGCCTTCCGTAATAGAGTTGCCTAGAAAAACAACCCTTTTCTCCTTTTTGGCTGGTTTTGGCAACATTGCGTTTTCTTTGGAATAGCGAGCCAAATTTCCAAAATCTTTCTTCTGAGCACAAGCCTCCCCTATTGAGAGACAACAACTGATAGCTGCCAGCAATGCCCACTGGCCAATTCTTTTTCCTAGCATGTTTCTGTTTTTAAGTATTAACATTAGTTCTGGCAAACATACAAATATATCAGGAAAAAAACAAGAATTCTCAATTTGTACAAATAGCATCGCATAACAAAGATCGGGATCTTTCTCCTCCTCCCATCCACAATCCCCTTTAAACAAGACGGCACACATTTGTATATTTTAGTCAATTTATAGAGAATTATATGTATAAAATAATCACTGATTCGAAAATTAATATATATTCACATCCCTCACTCCGTAAAAATCAAAATAATATAAGTAAGTTTGCATTGACTTATCGTTTAGAGAAAATCTTTTTCTAGATGATTGTTTGTTTTGTTTGCATATCATCCTTTCTTTAAGCGTAAAGAAAGGATGATCTCAACACTTTCCGCATCTTCATTGTTATCAACCTAAAGAATAGTATATGGAACTGCAACTCTCAAACATACGGAAAGAATACAAGAAAGATAAGTTGATGCGCAACACCATCTCCGAAAACCCCTTTGAGCAATTCGCCTGCTGGCTTAATGATGCTTTGCATTGCGGTGAAGACGAACCCACCGCTATGATCGTGGCCACCGTTGCTCCCGACGGCCGCCCTTCCACCCGCACAGTGCTGCTGAAAGGTGTAGAAAACGGCAGATTCATCTTCTACACCAACTACGAAAGCCGCAAAGGACAACAGCTAGCCAATAATCCCTACATCTCCCTCTCCTTCGTCTGGCATAAGCTGGAAAGGCAGATACATATTGAAGGCAAAGCAGAAAAGTGCCCCCAAAAAGACTCGGACGCCTACTTCTCCACCCGTCCCTACAAAAGCAAAATAGGTGCAAGAATATCCCCACAAAGCCGGATCATCAACAACCGGACGGAAATCATCCGCGCCTTTGTAAAGGAAGCGATTAAGCTGACCGGACAGAGAATACAGCGTCCCGGCAACTGGGGCGGTTTTGCCGTTACCCCTACTCGTTTCGAGTTTTGGCAAGGGCGGGAAAACAGGTTGCACGACCGCTTTCTGTATACTCTTTGCAAAGAAGAACATATCTCCTCATCTTCATCTCCTGAATCCGACGGATGGAGAATAGTGCGTCTTGCACCCTGACCCGGCCTGCCGCACCGAACAAAACAGCTTCCCTGAAAGACAACTGTTTTATCCGGTAATTTCTATGTCAGTAAAGATGTCCACGTCTTCGGCATGATGTGCTACATAGGCTGCCGGACCGGTATCACCCGATTCCAGTATATCGTAAACGACACCCGCTTTACCTTTGCCTGTAATTAGGAATACAATCTTTTTAGCACTGAAAAGCAAGCAGCCTGTCATAGCAATCCGCGGCTGGCCGTTATAAGGATTTATACTCTCCTCATACGGCTGAAAGGATGATAGCAAATATTCCTGACCGGGAAAAATGGAAGAAGTGTGTCCGTCATCACCTGCTCCCAGCAACACCATGTCGAAAGCGGGAAATCCCCGGCGCAAGGGCACTGTGCTGCATACCAAATCCGAATAGCGTTTCGCCTCTTGCGACGGATGACGGCACGTGCCGCAGATAGGAAATACAAATTCATCGGGCATCCCCACTTCGCTAAGCAACAGGCGGAACATTGTACCGTAATTGCTGTCCGAATCATTGACAGGCACACAACGCTCGTCCACCCAAAAGATGCGCATCCGCATCCAGGGAGTTTCTTCGCGATACTCATGCGCCCAAATATCAAACATTAAAGAAGGTGTTGTCCCTCCACTGAAAGCAAAATAAAAAATCCGATCCGGCTCTCGGTTCATCATGTCAATTATGTATCGGATAAGAGCACGCGAGGTCGAAGTAGCAGTAGGATATATATAACTTTTCATAATTCGCAATATTCATCGGTATTCGTCAAATTCTTGCATGGATTAGTCCATTCGGCTCCATGCTCGTTCATCATTGCTTCGCTTTCCAAAGGTCCCCAAGTCCCCACAGGATAACCGTAAAGCGGTGCGTCAGGATGTTTCTGCCAATACTTCAACACAGGATTAAAGAAACGCCATGACGCATCCACAGCATCGCTACGCGTGAAGAGGGTCTGGTCGCCTTGTATGCAGTCCTCTATCAGACGGGCATACGCATCTCCGGCGGGCAATCCTCCCAAATCGGAATAGCTGAAGTCCATCATCACCTGTTTTACATCAAACCCCGGCCCGGGAACTTTCATTCCAAATTTCAGCACGATGCCTTCGTTGGGCTGTAAACGCAAGATCAATTTGTTGGCACGCGGGCAATGGCCGCCTTCGCAGCGAAACATCTGATGCGGTGTCTCACGAAAGTGCACCACGATCTCGGTTACTTTGGTCGGCATCTGCTTTCCTGTACGTATGTAAAAAGGAACGCCGTTCCAACGCCAGTTGTTGATACCGATTTTCATGGCAATATATGTTTCGGTACGGGAGTCCGGAGCAACATTCTTCTCTTCGCGGTATCCCGGTTTCGTGGCAGATGCAGTGTATTGCCCGCGGACGATATGTTCTTTCAGATCTTCCCCGGTCAACGGCGAGAGGGATTCGTACACTTTCACCACTTCATTACGGAAGTTGTCGGCATTGAACACAGCCGGCGGTTCCATTGCAGTGAGCGCCACCAGTTGGATCAGATGATTCTGCACCATATCCCGCAAAGCTCCGGCTCCTTCATAGAATCCTCCACGCTGCTCGATACCCAAGTTTTCTACTGCGGTAATCTCTACATAGTCGATATAATTACGGTTCCAAAGCGGTTCAAAGATGCCGTTAGCAAAGCGGAAAGCAAGAATATTCTGCGCCGTTTCTTTGCCCAGGAAGTGGTCTATACGGTAAATCTGCTGTTCTTCGAACACCGACGCATATATGCGGTTCAATTCGCGGGCCGATTCCAAATCATAGCCAAAGGGTTTCTCCACAATGATACGCGTGTGGGGGCGATTCAAATGGGCAGCCTTGAGGTGAAGGGGAATCACCCCGTACAAAGAAGGCGGTGTAGCCAAATAATACAACATGCCATCCGGCTCCTGCTCACCCGTCAGTTCCTGAAGGCGTACATTCAGTTTCCCATAATCGGCTGCATCGGCGGGATTAAGGGAAAGATAGTGTAAGCGTTTACAGAAATCCTCCATGCACTCAGGCGCATATTCTTCCGAAGCGACAAAACGCTCCAATTCGGAACTAATGTAAGCGCGGTAAGTATCATCTTGGTATTCGGTGCGTCCCACACCTAATACTGCAAAACTTTCCGGTAAACGTTTCTCCTTATATAAGGTATACAGCGCCGGCATCAACTTACGCTTCGTCAAGTCACCGGAAGCGCCGAAAATTATCATCACAAATCTATTCATAGCTTTATTTATGTTTGAGGACATTCCACTGAGTTCCATTAAGAAGGGCTACACATTATATGTTCCCGACTTTGTATCTCCGCCATGTCCGGTCCAGTTTTCATGAAAGAATTGTCCGCGCAATTCATCTACACGCTCAAAGGTGTGCGCGCCAAAGTAATCGCGTTGTGCCTGAATCATGTTTGCCGGCAGCTTGACGGAAACCAATGAATAGAAATAGTTCAATGCCGACGAAAAGGCGGGAACCGGAAGTTCCTCTTTCATGGCCTGTGCCACCAGATGCTTCCAACCGGGAAGCAACTGTTTCATCTCATTGCTGAAATAAGGGGCAAGAAGAAGATGCTGCGGCTTCTCGTTCTGTTCGAAAGCTGCAGCGATATCATTAAGGAATACGCTGCGGATGATGCAACCGCCCCGCCACATGCGGGCAATGGAAGCCAAATTGAGCTGCCATCCGAAAGCCTCGGAAGCACGCTGCAATACAGCGAACCCTTGTGCATAGGACACCAGTTTGGATGCATACAGTGCAGAATAGATGTCTTTCACCATTTCCGACTTGTTATATACCACATCCGTATGCCGACAGACAAAATGCCTGGATGCTGCCTCACGCAAATTCTTCTGCGCCGAGAGGCTCCGTTCAAAGACCGCCGTAGCAATCAGTCCCAACGGCATGCCCAGTTCCATAGCATTGACCACCGACCATTTGCCCGTACCCTTTTGTCCGGCAACGTCCAATATCTTGTCTATCAGGAAACCGCCCGATTTATCTTTATGTTGCAGTATGTTGGCAGTGATTTCAATGAGATAGCTGCGCAACTTGCCCTCGTTCCAATAGGAAAAGACGGAAGACATTTCTTCATTGCCCAGTTTCAGGAGATTCTTCATCAGCCAATAGGCCTCAGAAATAAGCTGCATATCACCATACTCAATGCCATTGTGAATCATCTTGACAAAATGACCGGATCCAGCCGGCCCCACCCATTGGCAACATGGCGTTCCATCCGATGCTTTAGCGGCAATGCTTTGTAGAACAGGCTTTACTTCTTCCCATGCACTTACAGAGCCTCCCGGCATGATGGAAGCACCGTTCAAGGCGCCTTCCTCACCACCGGAAACGCCTGCTCCAACAAAGCGGAAGCCTTTCTCTTCAGCCAGCGCCACGCGGCGGTTGGTATCCTCGTAATTGGAGTTTCCCCCGTCTATCAGTATATCCCCCGGCGACAGCAAAGGGAATAGTTGCTCCATCAGCTCGTCTACGGCACTGCCGGCACGAACCATCATCATTATTTTACGTGGAGTGGCAATGGACTCCACGAAAAGAGCCATGTCCGTATATCCCTGAATTCTTTTTCCGCGTGCTCTCCCGTTCATAAAACGCTCAACCACGCCTTCTTCCACTCCCGGAACCGTACGGTTATAGACTGAAACCTGCCAGCCTTTATCAGCCATGTTCAGAGCCAGATTTTCGCCCATAACGGCCAGGCCTATCAGTCCAATGTCTGTTTTATTTAAGTTCTTCATATACTTGTAAAATTTATCTTTATGATGAAACAAAAAGCAAAACCCATTTGTTCATGTAAAATTTGAAATTACCCCCTGCGATATAGTGCAAATGCCTAAAATATGAATAATTGTAAAATCATTTGCCGTATTAGCTTTGCCGTCTCACAATAAATCACGATTTTTGCACATCGAAACATGTAACGATCAGAAAAAACATAACATCAGAATCAATGAAGAAAGCTCTAATTTCCGGAATCACCGGGCAGGACGGTTCGTTCCTTGCAGAATTCCTGTTGCAAAAGGGATATGAAGTACATGGAATTATGCGGCGCTCATCATCTTTCAATACAGGTCGCATCGAGCATCTGTACTTTGACGAATGGGTACGTGACATGAAGCAGAAACGCACCATTAATTTGCACTACGGAGATATGACGGACAGCAGCTCGCTTATCCGCATCATCCAGCAGGTACAACCGGACGAGATATATAATCTTGCCGCACAAAGCCACGTAAAAGTTTCCTTTGACGTGCCCGAATATACCGCCGAGACAGATGCCGTAGGCACATTGCGTATGCTTGAAGCAGTACGTATCTTAGGACTGGAAAAGAAAACAAAGATATATCAGGCATCCACTTCCGAACTGTTCGGCAAAGTACAGGAAGTGCCCCAAAAGGAGACGACTCCTTTCTATCCGCGCAGCCCGTATGGCGTAGCCAAGCAATACGGTTTCTGGATTACGAAGAACTACCGCGAAAGCTACGGCATGTTCGCCGTCAACGGTATCCTCTTCAACCATGAGAGCGAACGGCGTGGAGAAACTTTCGTGACGCGTAAGATTACACTGGCTGCCGCACGCATAGCGCAAGGTTTTCAGGATAAGCTGTATTTGGGAAACCTCGATGCACGCCGCGACTGGGGATATGCCCGCGATTATGTGGAATGCATGTGGCTCATCCTCCAACATGATACGCCGGAGGACTTTGTGATTGCTACCGGAGAGATGCACACCGTACGCGAGTTCGCCACACTGGCTTTTGAAGAAGTAGGCATACCGTTGCGTTGGGAAGGTGCAGGAATAAACGAAAAAGGCATCGACACCCGAACCGGTAAAGTGCTGGTTGAGGTAGATCCCAAATATTTCCGCCCGTCCGAAGTGGAGCAACTGCTGGGCGATCCCACCAAAGCCAAAACCTTGCTGGGCTGGAACCCGCAGCAGACAAGCTTTGAGGAGCTGGTAAGAATCATGGCTGCACACGACATGAAGTTCGTAAAGAAGTTGCATGCCCGTTCAAAAGAAGAAGAATAACATTGCCAAGACAACATCAATCATGGAAAAAAATGCCAAAATATACATTGCAGGACATCATGGACTGGTAGGTTCTGCTATCTGGAAAAACCTGCAAGAGAAGGGTTACACCAACCTTATAGGAAAAACCCATAAAGAGCTCGATTTGCTGGACGGAGTTGCCGTACGCCGTTTCTTCGATGAAGAACAGCCGGAATATGTATTCCTTGCCGCCGCTTTTGTGGGCGGTATCATGGCAAACAGCATCTATCGCGCAGATTTCATCTACAAGAATCTCCAAATACAACAAAACGTCATTGGCGAGAGTTTCCGTCACAACGTGAAGAAACTGCTGTTCTTAGGCAGCACCTGCATCTATCCGCGCGATGCCGAACAGCCGATGAAGGAAGATGTCCTGCTCACCTCACCGTTGGAATACACCAATGAGCCGTATGCCATTGCCAAGATTGCCGGACTGAAAATGTGTGAAAGTTTCAATCTGCAATACGGAACGAACTACATCGCCGTAATGCCCACCAACCTCTACGGTCCCAACGACAATTTCGATCTGGAGCGCAGCCACGTGCTTCCCGCCATGATCCGTAAGGTTCATCTGGCGCACTGCCTGCAACAGGGCAACTGGGATGCCGTACGCCTTGACATGAACCAGCGTCCCGTAGAAGGTATCAGCGGCAGCAACAGCAACGCAGAAATACTGGACATACTTGCCAAATACGGCATCAGCGACAAGGAAGTCAAACTCTGGGGAACCGGCACGCCACTGCGCGAATTCCTCTGGAGCGAAGAAATGGCAGATGCCAGTGTATTCGTTATGGAGCACGTAGACTTCAAAGACACCTACAAGCCCGGTGATAAAGATGTTCGCAACTGCCACATCAACATCGGCACAGGCAAGGAAATCACGATCCGCCAACTGGCCGAACTGATTGTGGACACCGTAGGTTATCAGGGAAAACTCACGTTCGACAGTACCAAACCCGACGGCACCATGCGCAAACTCACCGATCCAAGCAAACTGCACGCATTGGGCTGGCATCACAAGATAGACATTGAGGAAGGCGTGCAACGAATGTACCGGTGGTACTTGGGCAACGATTAACTCCCAAAGGCAATCCAAACCTGCCTCACACAGGAAAGAACCGTAGCGTTTCAGGGCATCCGTCCAAATAGTATTTCCCACTAAAAGTTTGTATTCTCTAATATAAACCCTTATATTTGCGCAAATTTCAACTAAATGTGCAAATAAATGGAACAAAGTTTTATCGCCTATATAGAGAATAGTATCAAAGCAAACTGGGATCTGGATGCCCTGACCGACTATAAAGGAGCAACCCTGCAATATAAGGATGTAGCCCGGAAAATAGAGAAGCTGCATATCATTTTTGAGGCAAGCGGCATCAGGAAAGGCGATAAGATCGCCGTCTGCGGACGCAACAGTTCACACTGGGGAGTAACATTCCTCGCCACGCTGACGTATGGCGCGGTCATCGTACCCATTCTTCACGAGTTCAAGGCGGACAATGTGCACAACATCGTCAATCACTCCGAAGCCAAGCTCCTTTTCGTAGGAGACCAAGTATGGGAAAACCTCAATGAAAGCGCCATGCCCCTGCTGGAAGGCATTTTCATGATGACGGACTTCACCCTGCTCGTGTCGCGTAACGAACGTGTCACCTATGCCCGCGAGCACCTCAATGAGATGTTCGGCAAGAAATTCCCCAAGAACTTCCGCAAAGAACATATCGACTATCACAAAGACCAGCCCGAAGAACTGGCGGTCATCAACTATACCTCCGGCACAACCAGCTACTCGAAAGGCGTCATGCTCCCCTATCGCAGCCTGTGGTCCAACACCAAATTCGCCTTTGAAGTGCTGCCGCTGAAAGCCGGTGACAAGCTGGTATGCATGTTGCCAATGGCACACATGTACGGACTTGCATTTGAGTTCCTGTATGAGTTTTCTGTGGGTTGCCACATCTATTACCTCACCCGCATGCCAAGCCCGAAGATCATCTTCCAAGCCTTTGCCGACGTGAAGCCCAACCTCATTGTGGCCGTACCGCTCATCATCGAAAAGATCATCAAGAAGAGCGTATTGCCCAAGTTGGAAACGCCCACCATGAAACTGTTGCTGAAAGTGCCTATCATCAACGACAAGATAAAAGCCACCGTACGCGAACAGATGATACAAGCCTTCGGCGGTAATTTTGCGGCAGTCATTGTAGGCGGTGCGGCCTTCAATCAGGAAGTGGAACAATTCCTGCGCATGATAGACTTCCCCTACACAGTAGGTTACGGCATGACGGAATGTGGCCCCATCATCTGCTACGAGGATTGGACACGCTTCAAACCCGGTTCTTGCGGTAAGGCAGCTCCCCGCATGGAAGTGAAAATCCTCTCTCCCGACCCAGAGAACATCCCCGGTGAGATTGTTTGCCGCGGTCCCAATGCCATGTTGGGTTACTACAAGAATGAAGAAGCCACCGAACAGGTGGTGGACAAAGAAGGCTGGCTGCACACCGGCGACCTTGCCTTGATGGATGCCGAAGGCAATGTCACCATCAAGGGACGCAGCAAAAACATGCTCCTCGGTCCAAGCGGACAAAACATCTACCCCGAAGAGATAGAAGACAAGTTGAACAACCTGCCCTACGTGGCCGAAAGCATCATTGTGCAGCAAAACGAGAAACTCGTCGGACTGGTATATCCCGATTTCGACGATGCCTTTGCCCATGGGCTCACCAACGATGACATAGAACGTGTCATGGAAGAGAATCGTGTGGCTCTGAACGCAGAATTGCCCGCTTACAGCCAGATATCAAAAATGAAGATATATCCTGAGGAATTTGAGAAAACGCCGAAAAAATCCATTAAACGTTTCTTATACCAAGAAGCAAAAGGATAAACGCATACTCTATTCCTATTCCCAAAGACAAACGAATCATGAAACGTATATTCTCATTCATCTGCCTGTCCTTGCTTTTAGCAGGGACAGTTGTTTATGCTCAAACAGACAAGCTCCGCCCTGCCCGTAAGGAAAGAGCAGGCATCAACCTCTCTCTTTGGAAGAACCTTGCCACACAACGTACGGACACAGTAGGGAGCACATTCCTCAATCTCGGCATCTTCTCTGCCATGAACCGCCTGAACGGTTTGGGAGTAAACGTATTGGGTTCCGTTACGGGCAGAGACATGAACGGTGTGCAATTCTCCGGCATATCCAATATAGTAGGCGGAAGTATGCGAGGCATACAGGTAGCAGGCATAACCAATATCAACGGTGACAATCTCTGCGGCCTGTCCGTTTCCGGCCTTGTAGGCATCACAGGCAATCATGCGCAGGGAGTGGTATTCTCCGGTCTGGCCAACATTGCAGGCGACAACAGCAACGGAGTCATCATAGGCGGCCTGCTGAACATCACCGGCGAAAAGACCGGCGGCGTGCAGCTTGCAGGACTTGCCAACATTTCGGGCGGTGATTTCGCGGGTGTCACCACATCCGGCCTGCTGAACGTGGTAGGCAACAATATGAAAGGGATTCAGATCTCCGGTTTAGGGAACATCACAGGCGGAACGGCTACCGGCATTCAACTTGCCCCCCTAAACGTGGCTGTCCGCGCCAATGGACTCCAGATAGGTTTAGTGAACTATTACAAAGAGAAGCTGGACGGTTTTCAGCTGGGACTGGTCAATGCCAATCCCGACACCCAAGTGCAGATGATGCTTTTTGGCGGCAACGCCACCAAGCTGAATATGGCCGCCCGCTTCAAGAACGAGCTGTTCTACACCATTCTCGGCGGCGGTACGCATTACCTCGATTTCAGCGACAAATTCTCCGGTGCACTCTTCTACCGCGCCGGCTTGGAACTGCCTCTTTACAAGCAACTGTTCATCAGCGGCGATTTAGGCTACCAGCATGTAGAGACCTTCAAGAACAAAGATTACGGTTTTCCGGCACGCCTCTACTCTCTCCAGACCCGCATAAACCTTGAGTACCGCCTGACGGAACGCTTGGGTGTGTTCGTGACCGGCGGTTACGGCTGGGACAGGTATTACAACCGAAATGCCAACTTCGACAAAGGAGTGATTGTGGAAGGCGGTATAGTATTATTCAAATACTAAAGCCGATACTGACGGAATAAAATCATCCCACAAGATAAAATAAATCATCCCATGAGACGAATAAATTCATCTTACGGGATGATTTTATTCATCCCGCAGGACCAAATTATTTATCCTGCGAGACGAATCCGAGTATAACTCAAAAAATCTCTTTCTCTTTGATCAAGCCGGTTCTATATGCCACCAACAGCTTTTTCAAGTCCTGAATCTGCGTTACAAGCTGCTTGCCTTTATCCGTATCCTTCACCATCATGCGCTGCGAATTGAACTCGATGACGAATGTTGTCGACTTAATATCCTGCCCTTCCTCAATCGCCTTCTGACGGCTTTGGAAAGGATCATGCTGCACCAGCTGCATTCCATGCGAATGATATACCAGCGTGTATCCCGCAATGCCCGTTTCGGGCTGGTAGGCTTTGGAAAAGCCGCCGTCAATCACCAGCAGCTTGCCGTCGGCCTTTATGGGGCGTTCGCCTTTAATCGTCTTTACAGGTACATGTCCGTTGATGATGTGTGAATGAGGGCCCGGCTCCACCCCGAACTCCGTTAAAATACTGTCACAGATATCGGCGCGGTTGCGAAGCGTATAATAATATCCCTTGTTCTCCTTGTGCAATGCCTTGTCGGCAACGAAATAACGCTCAAACGTCGCCATTTTATCCTTGTCGAAAGACGGTGCATCCGGTCCGCACCACATGTACCACATATAGTCCAGTGCAAAGTTCTTCTCCTCCGAACCGTCCTCGTCAAAGTACGCGGTACGAATCAACTGGTCCGTTTTTTGCAGCAGCTTATGTCCCCAATATTCTTTCTTGCCGATGCGCACATGCTTGAAACTTCCGTCTTCGTTCAGGGGTACGGAAGCGTGGTACAACAGGTTACTGTTGCACACCAGATACATGCCGCCATACGTAAACAGGCAACGCATGTGTTTCTTCAGCTTCTCGCTATTCATAAACGAAGCGTGTATCTTGTCCACCAGCTCCCGTTCCTCATCGGTCAGGCGGTACGGATCGGCCGGGTCAATGGTTGGAAAATTGGCATCGCGCAACTCATACTCTTTTCCTTCGTACACAAACACTCCCCGTTCAAAGTCTATCTTATGCAACAGCTTCCTGTTCTCCATGCCAAACTCCGGACGGCGGTTGATGATCTCCGCTTCCAGCTTGAATTGAATAATCGTAATGGCCTTATGCATCTGCGTAATCAGGCGCAAAGTCTTTTCATTATAATTGGCATCGGCAAAATTCATCTTCGGGGCAAAGATGGCACAAGAGTCATCCGCATAAGTATCCATTGCAAAGGTGGCCAGCGGTAGCAGGTTGATGCCGTATCCGTCTTCCAGCGTCGCCAGGTTGGCATAGCGCATGGACATGCGGATTACGTTCGCTATGCAGGCATCATTGCCCGATGCAGCTCCCATCCACAGGATATCGTGGTTTCCCCATTGAATATCGAAGTTGTGATAGTCGCAGAGCGTATCCATGATGATATGCGCCCCCGGACCGCGGTCGTAGATGTCTCCTACGATGTGCAGGGAATCTATTGTCAGCCGTTGGATCAGCTTGCACATGGCTATGATGAAATCATCCGCACGCTTGGTCGAGATGATCGTGCTGACGATGACATTGATATACGCATGTTTGTTGGGCTCTACGCTCGACTCGTGCAGCAGCTCCTGAATGATGTAGGAGAATTCTGCCGGCAATGCCTTGCGCACCTTCGAGCGTGTATATTTGGAAGAGACATTCTGGCACACCTTCACCAACTGGTTCAGGGTGATGAGATACCAGTCGTCCAGATCCGTTTCCTCTTCCTTTATCAACTGCAGCTTCTCTTCCGGATAATAAATCAGCGTACAGATTTCTTTCTTTTCACTTTCGCGCAGCGTGTGGCCGAAGATTTCATTCACCTTCCTCTTCACCGCGCCCGAAGCGTTCTTCAATACGTGCTGAAAAGCCTCGTATTCTCCATGAATATCCGTAAGAAAATGTTCCGTCCCCTTAGGCAAATTCAGAATAGCCTCCAGGTTAATGATTTCCGTACTGGCATCGGCTATGGTAGGAAAACTGCGCGACAGTAACTGCAGATAGCGCAAGTCGCTGATTATACTTTCCGGAGTAATGGTTCCCATGACAAGATTTATGATTTTAGATTTATGATTCATATTCGGTTGTCCGTAATTAAAACAACTCTTCTTTTCTCAACTTTTTAATTCTCAACCCAGCAAGAACATCAACAGCACTTGCGCTATGATTACGCGCAGGAACATACACATCGGATAGACCGTTGCATACGCCACCGACGGATTGTCTCCCGGAATGGTGTCGTTGGCATAATTCAGCGCCATGGGGTTTGCCATACTTCCGCACAGCATACCTGCTATGGAACCGAAGTCCACTTTCATCCATTTAAAGGCGATCACGCCCATTATCAGTACCGGAACAACAGTCAGCACAAATCCCGCAGCAATCCACAGCAGACCCTCCGGACGGAACACCGTCTCGAAGAAGTGCGCCCCCGCATCCAACCCCAGACAAGCAAGGTAGAGTGACAGTCCCAACGCGCGAAGCATCAGGTTGGCGCTGCGCGTGGTATAGGTCACCATGTGCATGCGCGGTCCGAAAGTGCCTATCAGAATACCTACAATAATCGGGCCGCCTGCCAGTCCCAGTTTCACCGGAGCGCTGATGCCCGGCAAGGAAAAGGGAATTGCTCCCAAAGCCAGTCCCAGGACAATGCCTATGAACACCGCCACCAGGTTCGGTTCTTTCAGGCTCTTGATAGCGTTGCCCAACACTTTTTCCACATTCTGTATGGCAGCTGCTTCACCTACCACCGTCAGGCGGTCTCCCAGTTGCAAGGTCAGCTCTGCAGTGGCAAGAAGCTGCACGCCGCTACGATACACACGACTGATGTTGATGCCGTAATGGTTGCGCAGATGAAGCGAGCCAAGCTTCTTTCCGTTCAGTTCGGGGCGCGTCACTACGATCCGTTGTGATATGAGCTGGCTGTCTATGGCATTCCAGTCAATATCTTCCTTATTCCAGTCGGTATGCTCCTGTTCTCCGAACAGCACAGTCAGTGCCGGAGCATACTTTTCCGAAGTCACCACCAGCAAGCGGTCTCCCTCCTTAATTATCTTCTCGGAGGTAGGAATACTCACGTTGCCATCCCTCCACAAACGGGAAATGACGAACTTCGGATAGTTCAGCCCGCCTATCTCCTTGATGCTTTTATTGAAAATGGCCGGGTTGTGTACTTGAAACGCCGCAATGTAGGTTTTGTTCGCGTCGTCCTTCTCTTTCAGCTCCAGATCTTCCTTGCGCACCAGCGCCTTGCGTATTGCCAGCACAGCAAGAATCACTCCCACCACGCCAAGCGGATATGCCACCGCGCAGCCCAAAGCCGGAGTACTGGACTCCAGTCCCATTTGCTTCAGAGTCTGCTGTGCCGCACCCAGCGCCGGTGTATTGGTCGTAGCGCCGCAAAGGATACCCACCATGTCCGGCAGCGAGATATTCAGCCCGTAACTGCCCAGCACAGTCATCAAAGTGCCAATCAGCACCACACCCAGAGCCAGCATATTGAGTTGTACGCCTCCCTTGCGGAAAGAGCTGAAGAAACCGGGCCCCACCTGCAGTCCCAACGCATATACAAATATCACCAATCCGAAACTTTCCGCATAGTTCAGCATCTGCGGATCAATGGACAATCCGAAATGCCCGGCAAGGATACCGGCAAAGAACACAAACGTCACTCCAAGGGAAATGCCGCAAACATGCACCTTTCCCAAGCCCAATCCGATAGCGGAAATCAGCGAGAGCACCACCACTGCCTGCAAGGCAGAGTGTTCGACAAACAAACTATATAGCCAGTCCAAAGTTTTCTCAGTTTTATCTTATTTTTAGGAGTGCAAAGATAGGAAGTTCCTCGAAGCCGAAAAAAGATAAATACAGGAAAATCGCGTAAAGCCGAAAAAAACGGCTATTCATTCGAGCAAATCACAGGAAATACAGAATTTTACCCAAAAGATGTATCACCAAAGAAAAAACATGTAACACAAACATGACGCTTTTTCCTAAAAGAAAGCCTTATTTTGTAATTTGTAATAGTTTTCAAACACAAACCTTTAATTTATTATCACATGAAACATTTACTTAAATTACCCCTTTGTGCATTGGCCTTTGCCATGACTGCAAACACAGGATTCGCCCAAAGCAGTGCAACAGGGTTGAAGGATGCCTACAAGGATTACTTCTCTATCGGTGTGGCTGTCAACATGCAAAACATCACAAATCCCGAACAGATTGCCATCATCAAAAAAGACTTCAACAGCATTACGGCCGAGAACGACATGAAGCCGCAACCCACCGAACCCGCCTACGGACAATTCAACTGGGAAAACGCCGACAAAATCGCCAACTTCTGCCGCAGCAACGGAATCAAACTTCGCGGGCACTGCCTGATGTGGCATGCACAGATAGGGAAATGGATGTATCAGGATGAAAAAGGAAATCTTGTATCCAAAGAAAAACTGTTCCAAAACATGAAACACCACATCACAGCTATTATGGAACGTTACAAAGACGTGGTATACGCATGGGATGTAGTGAATGAAGCAATTTCCGACGGCGGACGGCCGGTCATGGGACAAAAGCCCAGCCCCTACCGCAACTCTCCCCTCTATCAGATAGCAGGCGATGAATTCATCAAGAAAGCCTTTATCTACGCTCGCGAGGCCGACCCCAACGTACTCCTTTTCTATAATGATTACAATGCCGCCGATCCCCAAAAGCGCGACCGCATCTACAACATGGTGAAGTCCATGAAAGAAGAAGGTGTACCCATCGACGGTATCGGTATGCAGGGGCATTACAACATCTACGGCCCAAGTATGGAAGATGTAGATGCCGCCCTGACGAAATACTCTACAATAGTGAAGCACATCCATATCACCGAGCTGGACATTCGCGCCAACGAGGAAATGGGAGGACATCTCAACTTCAGCCGCGAGGCCGGCGACATCAGTCAGACAGTAAAACTGCTTCAGGAGGACCAATACACACGTCTCTTCAAGATTCTCCGCAAACATAAAGATGTGGTGGACAATGTCACGTTCTGGAATCTTTCCGACCGGGACTCATGGGTAGGCGTGCGCAACTATCCGTTGCCTTACGACGAAAACTATAAGCCGAAACGCGTTTACAGCCTCATCAAGGATTTTGATCCGGCAGCCGACAATGCAGTGGTGAAAGAAGACTTCCGCCCATCCGTACTCAATCAGCCCGGCCAGCAGTATCCCATGGTCAACTCACAAGGCTATGCCCGTTTCCGCGTGGTTGCTCCTGATGCCAAATCGGTCATCGTCAGTCTCGGTCTGGGCGGTCGTGGAGGTACAGTTCTCCGCAAAGATAAAGAAGGCGTATGGGTAGGTACGACAGACGGCCCCATGGACGAAGGTTTCCATTACTACCACCTCACTATCGACGGTGGCGTGTTCAATGATCCGGGAGCCAAGAACTACTATGGTTCCTGCCGTTGGGAAAGCGGTATTGAGATTCCGGCACACGATGCCGATTTCTATGCAATGAAGGAAGTGCCTCATGGCAACGTGCAGCAAGTTTATTTCTACTCAAAGAGCACCAACACTCACCGTCGTGCATTTGTCTACACTCCGCCCACTTACGGCAAAGACAAGAAGAAATATCCGGTTCTCTATTTGCAACATGGTTGGGGAGAGGACGAAACAGCCTGGTCCAATCAAGGACACGCCAACCTGATTATGGACAACCTGATTGCCGAAGGCAAGATTGAACCTTTCATCATTGTGATGACATACGGCATGACGAATGATGTGAGATTCGGGCATATCAACCAATTTACAGCCAAAGAATTTGAAACAGTCCTGGTAGACGAGCTGATACCTTACATTGACAGCAATTTCCGCACACTGGCCGACAAGAAACACCGCGCAATGGCCGGACTCTCCATGGGCGGCTTTGAAACAAGACTGATAACCTTGCGTCGTCCCGAAGTGTTCAATTACTACGGACTATTGAGCGGCGGCGTCTATGCACCGGGCGACATAAAGGACAAGAATCAGGTAGCAAGCATCTTCATCAGTTGCGGAAGCAAAGAAAATCCTGCCGGTGTAACCAAAGCAGTGGAAGACCTCAAAGCTGCCGGCTTCAATGCAACCTCTTTTGTTTCTCCCGACACAGCACATGAGTTTCTCACTTGGCGCAGAAGCCTGTATCACATGGCACAGCTACTATTCAAGTAAAAGCATGTATGCAATGAAAGAGTTGAACGCGTTATAAAAGCAGGAAACGATATTTGGACAAAGCGTAATGAATCAGCCCGAAAAGCCGTTCATTACGCTTTGTTTTTCATACTTATTTTGTAAAGCTCCAGTAATCCATGCGGAAGAGTTCTCCCTCCTCCCCTTTAAACACCAGATACAAGTCATAAACTCCTCCCAAGTGCTTGACATCCGTTGTCATCGTCTGCCATTTCTCCCAACTGCCGGTCAATGAGACAGGAAGGGTTCCTATAAGCAATCCGTCCACTCCCTCTAAGCGTATTTCCACCCGTCCACTTCCTTTCAATGCGGAAAGTGAGGCAGCAAACTTTGATGCACCTCCGTTTTTGAAATCAACCCCGCGGATTTTCAAATAGTCCCCATTATGAATGGAAGTTACTATGCGGTCGGAACATCCTCTGGCCTTGAATTCCGTATCAATTCCATAGCCTTTTGCCATTGTTTCCGCTTCGTTTCTCCGGTAAGGGTCAACGTTCTTCAACTGTTCCAACCCGTCACGCGTCACTTCAACTGTTTGAACAGTGCCATCTTCGTTATGGAATAGACGGTCTATGCATACACTGCGCATATATTCACGAGAGCGCTGATCCTGTTCGTTATTCTCATAAGCAACTTTACGGTTATGATAGGCAATATACCATTCACCTTTAAACTGAAAGATGGAATGGTGATTGTTAAAGCCGTCATTAACCGGCGGATTGGGCAAAATGACTCCCGGATTCCTGAAACCTTCCATAGGCTTGTCACTCATTACATATTCTATATTGGCAGGTTTCCCAAAATAATGTCCGGCATAAGAAAGATAGTATTTACCCCTGTATTTGTGTACAAAAGAAGCCTCAAAAAATCCGGGAGTGTTGGGCTTGACCGCACTTCCGTCAACCTCCGTCATATTCTCTTTTAGTTTGATAATCCGGGAATTGTCGGGGTGAGCACCGCCAAAATACATATATGCCTGTCCGTCATCGTCTACAAACACACATGGATCAAAGCACCACATCCCCCAGTTCTCACTACCCGATATGGCCCCCGGCACTCCTTTTTTGTTTTTAATGCAACGGTTGTTCTCGTCGTAGAGGAGCACGCCCGGAGTATCCATGCCCACCACAGGCCGGTCGTGGTTGTCAATATAGGGTCCGGTCGGCAGATCGCTTACCGCTACGCCAATCCCACCGCTGTTGGCATCTCCATAATATAAGTAGAATTTTCCATTTCGGTGAACCACGCAAGGCGCCCAAGTCATTTTGGCCCCCCATTTAGAATCTTTCGCATGAAAAACCTCTCCATGATCGGTCCAGTTTTTCATATCGTCTGTGGAAATGCAGGTTATATCATTCATGAAATAGCCATATCCTCTTTCCGCATTGTATGTGTCATGTGAGCAAAACAGATACAAGCGCCCGTTATATTCTATCCCTGAGGGATCTGCCGTATAACGCTGCCAAAAAATAGGATAATCAGCCTTGGCACTGTGGCCGATACATAGAAACAAAAACAATAATGTCCATTTACTGTATTTGTGCGACGAATAATTCTTTTTCATATTATTTCTCAATTCTGATGATTTATTATTCTCATAAAACAACAAAAAATCCATTATCCACAGACAACGGACTTTTATAAATCTTTTCTCAAGGTCCCGTATATATATAAGGACATTTTTATTCCATAGCTTTGCAACTATTTGTTACGCATAACGAGCCCAAATATACGCAAAAACTTCAAAAAAACAATACCTATCTCACTCAATGGCAATTGTTTCAATCGGCTGCTGTTTTACTGCATCAAGAGGCACAGCACGATACTCCACCTTACCAAAGTCGATTTTATTCAAATCAAAACAACGAATATTACTGTTGTACATTGTACGATAATAAATAATGCGGTTCGTCATATCCGAAACAGCCGTCCATTGCGTGGCACTGGGTATATTGACGGGTATCTGCCCGGAAGGAAACTCAACACCTAAAGGGATGTCGAAATTATTCAATATTTGGAAACACTGCAAAACAGTTTCTTCGCCAGCATCCTGCTGTGGAGCAGAAGTCTGGAAGAAAGCGGCGCGTACAAATCTGGAAGGAGGAGTAACATCGCCGGGAATACCTAAAAAGCCACTACCTGAACCAAATGGGGTAAGTACGATATCACCCAATGATTTCGTCTCCGCACTGCCCGGAAAAAGATTGACATAGTTATTAAGATTCGTCATTTGCCATTCAAAATCCGGTGAGTTAGTCAGTACCCCCAGTTTATTTTCATAAAAATGAGGTTCACCATCTATGATTTCCAAAACCAATTGACGTCCGGTGTCATCCGCAATGCGCCAGTGCACAGTTGAAGCCCGAGGATCAATGGAAACGACATGTACCCTACGAATCGCATCTTTAACTTCATCCACATTCGTGAAGTTACCCAATATCCATGATACCAGTTGCAAATCAGCTATACTCGAAGTGCGCAACGAGGGATTGTATTCTTCGTATTTACCGTATCCTGGAAAATAAAACAAACCGGCTGAAAGGCCAGCTTCATTCAAACCTTCAGCTATAAATTCCTTTTGCTCAACGGCCAAGCCCACATAACCATATCTGGCTGTAAATTTCATTCCCGACCCGTTTGTTTCCGGCACATAGGAATATTGCTCATAACCACGTGGCACGATGACGTACTGGCTGTGAAGATTGCTCCCTCCCCATTCAATGGTGCGGGCAACAATTCGTGAACTGTCTTTGGCAGTCAAGGTGATTCCTGTGCACGAAAGAACACGCTGTGGCATGGAACTGGCGGCTGCAGCAGCTATTAATAAGATAAACGTAAAATTTTTCATGACTTTGTTTTTCTGTAAAAACAATTCCATTCCCAAATTGTTTACCATCGAGTTTTTGCCTCACAAATTTGTAAGAGACACAAAAGGCAAGCATAGAAAAAAGCAGGATATGCAGAGAGAGCCCTAAAACAAGAAAAGTTCTGAAAATCAATAATTTTCAGAACTTTTCTTTTCATGTTTAAAATTCGTACACCCTCAGGGATTCGAACCCTGGACCCACTGATTAAGAGTCAGTTGCTCTACCAACTGAGCTAAGAGTGCATTCATTTCTGATTTGCGGTTGCAAAGGTAGGTGTTTTCTTTTAAACATCCAACATTTTGCACCATTTTTTTACCTTTTCATCGAAATTTATTCAAACTCATAAACATCTGAAGGTGTATTCCGCTTTAAAGCAATGACTTGCACATCTTTGCCGACGATAATCCCTTTGTTTCGTAGTGAGAGTTCTACTGTCTTGTATGCCAGTTCGGGGTGGTTGTTGTCTTTGCTAAGATGACAAAGCCAAATGTATTTAAGACTTTCATTGATATTTTCTGCCAAAAAATCGGCGGTTTCGCGGTTACTCATATGTCCATTAGGCCCGGCAATACGTTCTTTTAAATATTGGGGATAAGGTCCCATTTTCAACATCTCTTCATCGTAATTCGCTTCCAATACCAAATAGTTTGCTTTACATATATATTCGGCGGCAGTGGGAGTGATATGCCCCAAGTCAGTAAGGAAAGAAAATATTTTACCGTCTATATTCATGCAATAACCTACATTGTCAGTTCCGTCGTGAGGCACTTCAAAAGCTGTAATCGTGAAATCTTCCAATTCCATTGTCTCACCTTTGTGCAGATAGTGTACGCAGGTCGATAATTTCTCGGTCATGCAATAACTTTTGTTGATTCCTGCATGTACTTCCGGAGTGGAGTAAACAGGAATTCCAAATTTCTCTCCTAAATGCCCTACTGCTTTGATGTGGTCGGCATGATCGTGTGTTATGAATACTGCCCGGATAATATCCAGTCCGATTCCAAGTTCTTTTAATGTTTTTTTTATTGTACGGATGCCAATGCCTGCATCCACCAATATGCCATATCTGTCTGTTCCGAGAAAATAGCAGTTGCCGCTACTTCCGCTTGCGAGACTTATAAATTTGATTTTCATTTTGTTGCCTCCCAATTCTAGTGAATCCCCACGTTTTTTGTGTTAAAAGAGCCGCAAATATACATAAAAAAAGGAGGAAATAAAATAGAAACAGGCTTTTTCGGAAAGATGATTTAGCGGATATTGTTTTAAAAGAATGCCTGGAATCTGGATTATGGAATACGTAGATAATAACCCTTTCCTCTGACTGTTATTAATTTATATTCTTGGAATTCTTTTAAAACTTTCCGGATTGATTTGATGTGTGCATCTATTTTTTCATTGGCATTATCATCCGTAGGCCAGAAACTCTTTTTTATTTCTTCACGGCTTACGCAAGTTCCTGCTCTTTCATAAAGCATATTTAGTAAAGTGAGGTCTAATTTCTGAATGTTGCACTTTTTGTTTCCTATATACAACTCTTGTTTCTCCATGTCTATGTTCATACAGGTAAGGAGTGTTTGAGTATCCTTTTCCTTTTTAAGAAAAATGAGTATGAAAATAAGAATCATCAATTGTCCGATGAGCCAAAAGAGTGTGTTGTCTATGTGTCGTAAAATAGTTTTGAAGTCATAGTTTACCCATGCTTGTACCTTGATGTTCTGGGTGATATCTACTATGTATCGGGGAGTATTGTATGCCGTTCGGGGAATTGCAGAACTTTGGTCGCTGTGTTGGGAAATGGATTTGTTATAATAAATAGTTCCGGTCCTGCCGGTTATGCCATGATCGGATAATATTTTTCTAAAGGTTGCATTTAACTCATCGGGCTTTATGGGTTTTAGTTGGGATAGAATGTATTGGTTCAGCATACGTTTGGCGGTCTGCTCGTTCAGACTGTCTTTAAAGGTATAGATTGTTTTTCCTTGTCTGGTTCTTATGGTGTAGCTTTTTACTTTTTGGTGTAGGCTGGGAGCGATAGTATACATTTTTATATCCCAGTTTGTAGGTTCGGGATGATAATAGCTGATGTAGGCAAGTCTTTCATTGTAATCTTCCGTAATGGCGGATTTGAAAGCGTGGTCTATTTGGGTATTCACTCGTTCGGCACTATTATGAAAAGCGATATAAACAGTATATAGAACGGTGATGGTGACTGCCATAAATAAGATAATGTGTGTTTTTGCCCTTTTCATCGTATGAATTTTGAATGCAAAAGTAAATAACGTTAAGGAAAAAACAGGTGTTTTATCTGATCTTTTTCTGAAAAAGGAGAAAATACAGAAAGAGTTCAGATAAATATTTTGCAGAGATACAGGCTTTTCTTCTTCTTTGCGTCAGCAAAATATTTTGCGAATCAATAAAAGCAAGAAACGTATGAGAACAAAAGCTGTTTTATTTTTTCTCTTGTTATTGCCGGTGTATGTGGTGAATGGCCAAGATGACAAGAGAGAGTATTTGAAAAAGGTGTTGGATAATTTAGAGCAGATTAAGTCAGCAACGTATAAAGTAGAGAGCGAAGTCTGGAATCCTGGTGATACAATTCCTTCCAGTATTAGAAAATATATAGTGAAAGAGTTCGATGATCCGGCTGATTCTACGATAGGGGCAAGTTTTGTGAATTTGGGAACAGATGATGGTAAAGAGTTCCAATTCGGTTATAATGGTGAAGTACGTGTGTTGGTGAATCATGCTGTCAAGGAAATAAAAATCGATAATTTTACCACCAGACCGTTACCTTTCAGACCGTTGACCCCACCTTTCTTTAATTATTGCAAGAATATTGTCAGGTATGCTTTGGAAACAGAAGACAGCATAGTTACCACATTGGAAGATTGTGGGGATTATTTTCATTTTAAACTTGTCATAAACGAAGATACACAAGTGGAGTTCTTTGGTAAAGCTTATCACATGCTTCCACCTCCTTTTTATGTAGAGCCGACCTCTATTTATGAACTGTGGATTCACAAGTCGAATGGTTTGCCTTATAAGAAACGGAGAGCGATGTCCCATAATATATCGGTGGAAACTTGCTGTAATGTGGAAATAAACAAAGAAACAATTGACAGGTTTGATGTTTTCGATTATGTTCCGCAAGGTTATGAAACAAAAAAATATGATTATGGCGCTCCTTCCAGGAATATGACCGCTAATCTGACGGGTAAGAAAGCACCGGAATGGACATTGAATGATATAAAGGAGCGTCCCGTGTCATTGAGTGATTTGAAAAGTAAGGTCATCTTGGTAAATATAACAGGAATAGGCTGTGGAGCTTGCCAGGCTTCTATCCCTTTTCTGAAAGAACTGAAAAGAAAGTACCAAGAAGAAGATTTTGAATTGGTAGCCATTGAAAGTTGGAGCCGGATGCATTCACTTCAGAATTATGCAAAGAGAAAGGAATTGAATTATATGTTTTTGGATGGAGATGATAAAGTGATAGAAGATTACCGGACGGGTGGGGCGGCTCCGTACTTTTTTATTTTGGATAAAGAACGGATTATACGGAAAGTCATCCGAGGATATGGCATGGGAAAAACCGACAAGGAAATAACGGAGGCTATAGAAGAATTGCTATGACTGGAATGAGGATGGAACAAAAAGTGAAAACTTTTGCAGACACATTTGTTCCATCCTCATTTATTTATATTCAGCATTCTGACGGTTGTCAGAATTGGAAGAACTTCTTGGCATTATTATAGCAGATATCTTCCACCATCTGATTGACGCGTTCTATTTCGCAAGCAGGGATTTCGCCGTTTTCCACATCATTACCCAGCAAGTTGCACAAAGTACGGCGGAAATATTCGTGACGCGGATAAGACAGGAATGAACGAGAGTCTGTCAGCATACCTACGAAGCGGCTCAACAAGCCTAACAATGACAGTGCATTCATCTGCTTTTCCATACCGTCTTTCTGATCGAGGAACCACCATCCGGAACCGAATTGAATCTTGCCTGGAATTGTACCATCCTGGAAGTTGCCTAACATGGTGGCAATTACTTCATTGGCGCAAGGATTCAAGTTGTAAAGGATAGTTTTGGTCAGTTTTCCTTCTGTATTCAGGCGGTCAAGGAATTTAGCCATCGCTTTGGCGGTGGTAAACTCACCGATTGAATCGAAACCGGTATCAGGTCCCAGAAGTTTGAACATCTTGGTGTTGTTGTTGCGGATTGCTCCATAGTGGAACTGCTGGGTCCAGCCTTTTTCCCAATCCATTTCCCCAAATACGATCAGCATGGCTGATTTGAATTTCAGAATTTCTTCCTTGGTCAGTTCTGTACCACCATATACCTTATTAAATATAGCATTGATTTCAGCATCAGTATAGTCTTCAGCATAAAACTCTTCAATTCCGTGGTCAGACAATTTACAACCTTGTTCAGCAAAGAAGTCATGACGTTTCCGCAAAGCAGCCACCATGTCATCGAAAGAAGATATCGTGACACCGCTTACAGCAGACAATTTTTCCATATAAGCACGGAAATCAGCGGGAACTTCTACTGCCATCGCCTTGTCCGGACGCCAAGTGGGAAGCATTTTAATTTCGAATCCGCTTTCACGGGTTTTGATGTGATATTCCAATGAATCTACCGGATCATCGGTTGTACAAACGGTTTCCACATGATAACGACGCATCATGCCTCGTGCGGAGTATTCCGGTTTGGCAAGCTTTTCATTACATTCATCAAAAATCTCGCGGGCAGTTTTCGGATTCAATACTTTATTGATTCCAAATGCGGTTTTCAATTCCAAATGAGTCCAATGGTATAATGGGTTGCGGAAGGTATAAGGAACTGTTTCCGCCCATTTTTCAAATTTTTCCCAGTCCGTGGTGTCTTTACCGGTACAATAACGTTCGTCCACACCGTTGGTACGCATGGCACGCCATTTATAGTGGTCTCCACCCAACCAGATTTCTGTCAGTGACTTAAACTGATAGTCGTCAGCAACCATCTGGGGAATCAGGTGGCAGTGGTAATCGATAATAGGCATTTTAGCCGCATGTTCATGATACAACTTCTGCGCAGTTTCTGTCTGAAGCAGGAAGTTTTCATCCATAAAGTTTTTCATAAGTAGTCTTTTTATATCTATATAATTGTTGTTTATTTTGACTTTCAGTAAAAACTCATTCTAAAAAAGATGTCAAAGAGCATCTCTTTAGATTTATTAACCGTTATCGAACACGAAAGTAGAAATTTTATTTGGAATAACAAAATTATTTGTATCTTTGCGGCGAAGATTTAAAGATTTTAAATGCTTGGTTCAATGATGATATATAAAAACTTAAATATATATTACCATTTGAAAGAAAGCATGAATACTATGAGTACACAATAAAATCTGATTCGTCTTCAATAAGTACAGGTATGGATAAACACATAATATAATTAAAAATATGAAAGCATTAAACAAGGAGACAGCAGCAAAGACTCAACGTCCCGAAAGAATCATTCAATTTGGTGAGGGTAACTTCCTGCGTGCGTTTGTGGATTGGATTATCTACAACATGAACGAAAAAACTGATTTCAACAGCAGTGTGGTGGTGGTTCAACCTATTGAAAAAGGTATGGTTGACATGTTGAACGCACAAGATTGTCTGTATCATGTAAACTTGCAGGGTTTGGATAAAGGACAGGTGGTAAACAGCCTGACAAAAATTGATGTGATCAGTCGTGCCTTGAATCCTTATTCTCAGAATGATGAATTTATGAAATTGGCGGAACAGCCGGAAATGCGTTTCGTTATCTCTAATACGACAGAGGCCGGTATCGCTTTTGATCCTGCCTGCAAGCTGGATGATGCCCCTGCTTCATCTTATCCGGGCAAACTGACCCAGTTGCTGTATCACCGTTATAAAACGTTCAATGGTGACAAGAGCAAAGGTTTGATAATTTTCCCTTGTGAATTGATTTTCCTGAACGGCCATAAACTGAAAGAAACCATCTATCAATATATTGATTTGTGGAACTTGGGTGAAGACTTCAAGCAATGGTTTGAGGAAGCTTGTGGTGTCTATGCTACTTTGGTAGACCGTATTGTGCCGGGATTCCCCCGCAAAGATATCGCTGCTATTAAAGAAAAATTGCAGTATGATGACAATCTGGTGGTACAGGCAGAAATCTTCCATTTGTGGGTAATTGAAGCTCCGCAGGAAGTCGCTAAGGAATTCCCTGCCGACAAAGCCGGTTTGAATGTATTGTTCGTTCCGTCTGAAGCTCCTTATCACGAAAGAAAAGTTACTTTGCTGAACGGTCCTCACACAGTGCTGTCTCCGGTAGCTTATCTGTCTGGAATCAACATTGTGCGCGAGGCTTGCGAGCATGAAGTGGTAGGTAAATACATTCATAAAGTTATGTTCGATGAGTTGATGGAAACCCTGAACCTGCCGAAAGAAGAATTGAAGAAGTTTGCGGAAGATGTTTTGGAGCGTTTCAACAATCCGTTTGTTGATCACCAGGTGACTTCTATCATGCTGAATTCATTCCCTAAATATGAAACTCGCGACCTCCCGGGCTTGAAAGTTTATCTGGAGCGTAAGGGTGAGTTGCCTAAAGGCTTGGTATTGGGACTGGCGGCTATCATCACTTATTATAAAGGTGGTGTTCGTGCTGACGGTGCTGAGATTGTTCCGAACGATGCTCCTGAAATCATGAATCTGCTGAAAGAACTTTGGGCTACAGGCTGCACTCAGAAAGTGGCGGAAGGCGTGTTGGCAGCAGAATCTATTTGGGGTGAGAACTTGAACAACATTCCGGGTTTGACCGCCGCAGTAAAAGCTGATCTTGACTCTATTCAAGAAAAGGGTATGCTGGAAACAGTAAAGGGTATTCTCTAATCAGATTAATTGTTAGAAATAGTTTATAAATTCCTTGAGGGAGATTTGGTTATAAAACTGAATCTCCCTATTTTTGTATCTATACAAGATAGATGTGGCATATGGAAAAACAAGAATTCAGACCCGGCTATCCTTTATGGATTTGGGCAGTTATTGCTATTATGTTGGTGGCGTGTACATGCCTTTTTATAGCGCATGGAAGATATGCATCTTTGCTGGTCCTGACTCCTCCTCTGTTGATAACGGGGGTAAGGTTATTGTCTGTTTATACTATTACTCCTGATTCTTTTACCTTAGCTATAAGAGGGATGAAGCCTCGGCATGTTTTTCCTTTGCAAAACATCACAGAGATAGAAAAGGAGTACACAAAGTCTGGTAAACTCAAGTCGATTGTGATCCATTACCGGAAAGAAGGAATGTACCACAATTTTTTAGTTATCAAGAAAGATGATGTAAATATTGAAGGTATTCTGAACGCTATTTTGCACTATCGTCCTTCCGTGTCTGTTCGTTAAAGATGATCATTAAGGAAAAATAAGGAAATACTCTTCTTTTCAGTTCCGCCTGATGGGAAGAATGATATTCTTCGGCTGTCGATATATTTTCAAAATAATGATAACTGTATTGGGGGTGGGACTCCATGTAATCCTGTACTATGTCTGCACATTGAGATAATTTCATGATAACCGGCACATGATGATGGCTCAGATACATGTCCAGTTCGTCCGAAGTAATATTGCCCGGAATAATGACCAGTCTTTCTTTTTGGCTGATGAGATGTAGTTTTGCGGCCGCTTCCGCAGCGATGAATGAAGGAATACCGGGAAGTTGCTCTACGGGGATTCCATTTTCTTCGAGGAGATCCAGTACATAGTGAACGGAGGCGTAAATTCCCGCATCGCCTTCTACTGCTACCGCCAACCGTTTTCCTGCTTTTTGTTCCAGCCTCATTTCTTCGAAAAGTTGCCGATAGACTTTGATTGCTTTTGTTCTGTCTTTGCTCATCGGGAGCGAGAATAGGTGTATATCTCCTTTGATGCCTAGCTTATGTAACAGGGTGGCGGCACGTGACAAGATTTTGTCTGGTTCCCGAACCGTTGATGGACAATATATTATGTCTGCTTGCTGTAAAGCATGCAATGATTTCAATGTAATCAGTTCGGCATCACCGGGTCCTAAAGAAACAAAATAGATCGGACGACTCATCTTTTGTAGGTATTTACAGTTTTTAAGCACGCAAAAGTGCTGAAAAATTCCGTATAAAGCAAGAGAATTGATTACCTTTGTTGGCTGAAAAACAGAAAAGAACATGAAAAAACTAATATGGGCTTCGGGCCTTTTGTTATTATTGACTGTTACAGCCTGCCAAAATAAGCACAAACAGGGCTCCGGGAATCTGGAACATAAAACATTGACAGATTCTTCTATTGTGAAGATTATTCCGGAATATGCCCAAGGGTTTAAAATAACCTATACGGATCAGGCTTGTCTGCTTGACATTCAGGACCCTCAGAATAAAGAAAGTCAGTCTTTTCATTATGCTTTGGTGCCAAGAGGTGTGGAAGCGGAAAACATACCTGCGGATTATACGGTTATTGAAACTCCCATACGAAGCGTTATCTGCATGACTTCCCTGCAACTTTCTAATTTTATCAAGTTGGAAGAGCTGGATGCGGTGGTGGGTATCACCAGTACACGTCATTTGTTTAACAAGAAAATAAATGATCGTTTGAAAGATGGAAGCATTCATAAGATAGGTATTGAAGGGAATTTCGATAATGAGGTGATTATGAGTGTAAACCCGGATTTGATTTTGATCTCTCCTTTTAAACGAGGGGGGTACGATGCTTTGAAAGAGGTAGGCATTCCTTTGATGCCGCATTTGGGATATAAGGAAATGACTCCTTTGGGACAGGCTGAATGGATAAAGTTTGTGGGCTTGTTATTGGGAAGAGAAGATAAAGCTAATGAGCAGTTTGCCGCTATTAAGAAAAGATATAACGAGCTGAAGGAACTGACCGGTCGGGTGACAAAACGCCCGGTGGTATTCAGTGGAGAATTGCGGGGCGGCAATTGGTATGCTGTAGGAGGGAGGAGTTTTCTCGCACAATTGTTTAAAGATGCCGGTGCCGATTATTTTTTGAAAGACGATGAACAGTCTGGAGGAGTCACCCTCGATTTTGAAACAGTTTACAGCCAAGCGGCAGGTGCCGATTATTGGCGTATTGTGAATAGCTATCAAGGAGAATTTTCTTATAACACGTTGAAAGAGGAAGATGCCCGTTATGTTGATTTTAAAGCATACAAAGAGAAAGGGGTGATTTATTGTAACATGCGTGAAAAACCTTTTTATGAGAGTATGCCTACAGAACCGGAAGTTGTTCTGGCAGATTTGATTCAAATCTTTCATCCGCAGCTTTTGTCCGGTCACCAACCGGGATATTATGAATTGCTTAAATAGGAAAATAGTATATGAAACGACCTGTTGCATTTTATATGCTGTTAATTATGGCTTCTATTTTTCTGTTTTTCTTCCTGAATCTGGTATTAGGTTCTGTTTCCATACCGCTTCGTGCTGTGTGGAATATCCTTTGGGGAACAGGGAATGAGTCTGTTATATGGCAAAATATTATTTGGAAATCACGGGTACCACAGGCGCTTACCGCATTGGCGGCGGGGGCGGGGCTCTCTGTCAGCGGTTTACAGATGCAGACTGTTTTCCGCAATCCTTTGGCCGGTCCGTCGGTACTGGGCATCAGTTCGGGAGCCAGTATGGGAGTTGCTTTTGTGGTGCTTCTTTCGGGCAGTTTGGGTGGTGTTGCTTTGAGCAAGCTAGGCTTTATGGGGGAAATAGCCCTTACCATAGCAGCTATTGCAGGTTCACTTTCCATTATGGCACTTATTGTCTTCGTTTCCCAAAAAGTAAGGGGCAATGTTACTTTGCTGATTATCGGTGTGATGATTGGTTACATAGCCAATGCGGTGATCGGTGTGCTGAAATTTTTCAGTGTGGAGGAGGATATTCGTGCATATGTCATTTGGGGGTTGGGAAGTTTTGCCCGTGTATCGGGAGATCAGATGACTTTATTTATATGTATCATGGTGGTATTGTTGCCACTTTCCTTCCTGCTTGTCAAAACATTGAATCTTTTGTTGCTGGGAGATGCATACGCACGGAATCTCGGATTGAATATAAAACGTGCCCGTCTGCTTGTCATTACTTGTTCGGGAGTATTGGTAGCTATTGTTACCGCATATTGCGGCCCGATTATTTTTCTGGGGCTGGCCGTTCCGCATCTTTGCAGGGGAATGTTCCGCACATCCGATCATCGTATTCTGATGCCTGCTTCTTTATTGGCAGGTGCGTCATTGGCATTGGTATGTAATCTGATTGCCCGTATGCCCGGTTTCGAAGGTGCATTGCCGGTAAATTCGGTGACGGCTTTGGTAGGTGCTCCGGTAGTGATGTCGGTTTTATTCAATAAACGTCGCAATGAAATGAATGAGTAATGATGAATCAAGAAACTATACATATTCGGAAACTGACTACCGGTTATCCCGGTAAGGGGGGGACCAAGATTGTAGCGAAGGACATTGATGCTACTATCCGCAGTGGGGAACTGACTTGTCTTTTGGGGGCGAATGGAGTAGGGAAATCTACTTTATTGCGTACTTTGTCTGCCTTTCAGCCGCCTGTAGGAGGAGAGATAGAAATAATGGGAAAGAAACTGACGGATTACACCGATAAACAGTTGGCGACAGTTATCGGAGTGGTATTGACCGAAAAATGCAGTCTGCGGAACATGACCGTGGAAGAACTGGTGGGTATGGGGCGCAGTCCTTATACCGGTTTCTGGGGAAATTTAAGCAAGGAGGACAAGAATACAGTAAACGATGCCATTGCGCTGGTAAGGATTGAGGATTTGAAATACCGGATGGTACATACTTTGAGTGACGGTGAGCGTCAGAAAGTAATGATCGCAAAGGCGTTGGCACAGGAAACCCCGGTGATTTTTCTGGATGAGCCGACTGCTTTTCTTGATTTCCCCAGTAAAGTGGAGATTATGCAATTGCTTCATCATTTGTCACGTTCTACCAACAAGACGATTTTTCTTTCCACCCATGATTTAGAGTTAGCTTTGCAGATTGCTGATAAGATTTGGCTGATGGATAAAGCCAATGGAGTGACTATAGGAACTCCTGAAGATCTTTCCATAGACGGATGCCTGAGTAATTTTTTCTCTCGTAAGGGTATTGTTTTTGATATGGAAACCGGACTGTTCCGCATTGACAATGAGTTTGAAAAAGAAGTCCGTCTGGTGGGACATGGGAATAAGTATGCGATGGTACGGAAAGCCTTGCAGCGGAATGGTATTCTGGCAAGCCGGCGTGTTGAGTCCGATTTTTATATTGAAACGGGAGATATGACTACCAGTGGATATATTATCCACCCGGTAGCCGGGAGGACGATAAAGGTAGATACCATAGAGGAATTGTTAGAACAGGTCACTGCTATATTGGCTTCCGTTTAGCAGCAGCGTCTAAATAATCAGTTATTGTATCCTGAAAGGAATATTCCCTTCTTCATCAATCAAGAGGATTGTCAATTTTCCTTCGGGCAACAAGGGGACGCAATGTGCAAAACAATGTTCCAACAAACACGGAAAGAACTTTCCGCCGTCTTCTTCAGACAGCAAGGTCCATAATTCACGGGCTAATGTCAACCTTTCTATCATGCTTTCAACATCCGGAGAGCATCCGGCTTCCATTGCCACTTGTTTTAGGAATTCTTTATTCATCACTACTTTCTTACTATGTGTGTCCAGATTTCCTTCGGCCAGTTTCACCGCTTTGCCTATCATAATGCCTAAAGTAACCAATGGAACCTTAAGCTTGGCAGCTATCTTGAGTGTCTCCCCGATAAAATTTCCATAATGTACAAAAGCCTGAGCAGGTAATCCCGGATACTCCTTCTTCACAAAACGTTCGCTTTTTGCTCCCGAATTAATGATGAGTCTGGATGAGCCCACAGCCACACAAACCTCCACTTCCCTGCGGATAGCCTCGACAAAAGCTTCTGAAGAAAAAGGACGGACTATGCCCGAAGTTCCAATGATGGAAATGCCGTCCACAATTCCTAGTTTAGGATTGAAAGTACGTTGTGCCAACTCTTTTCCTCCGGGAACGGAAATGGTAACATCCAGCCCTTTGTCATAAAGCGCCGATAATTCTTTCATTATCATTTGTCGGGGGATGCGATTGATGGCGGGTTCCCCGATTTCCAATCCCAGCCCCGGAAGGGTGACTCGTCCTACTCCTTCACCTTGCAGGAAACGGATGTCCGGGTGATTGCTAAAACTTACCGTTACCACAATGGATGCGCCGTGAGTGACATCCGGATCATCTCCCGCATCTTTAACAACGGTGCAGGTGGCACTGTTCTTTTCTATCTCTGTATGGGCTACCGGTAAGGTCATTTCCTCGTCATCGGGAAGGCGGAAGGATATCATTTTCTGTTCTTCCCCTAAAATCAGAGCCGTCAATGCTGCTTTTGCAGCTGCAGTAGCGCAGGCCCCTGTGGTGTAGCCGCTTCTCAACGGGTAAAAAGCAGGGATGTTCTTTTCTATCTGTTTTCTCAATCCATATTCACCGGTAACGATCATGAAATGCCTGGGAAGGGGAGGGCGTTTTATAGCAAAGACCGGGATTTTTGCAGCCTGTGCCGCTTTCACTTTCTCCGAAAATCCTCCGGATTCTCCGCTTTCCTTGGTCAGAATGGCCTGTGGATGTAGTATTTCTAATAAAAGAGCTTCGGATTCTCCGGCATGATAGAATACCAGATTTTCTTTCGGGAAGCCTTGTTCTTGGGCTAATGTGATGGAAGTTTCCCGTTCCAGTACGCGGAACCAACAGGTATGTTTCTCCCAATAAGGGCGTAACTTCCCGATGGTCTGTACTCCGGTCAGTGCCAGCAGACGATCGGTTCCTGCTTTCTCTAACCGGTAAATGGCATCTGCATAGTCTTCACACCAGATGATGTTTTCGGTGCGTGGAGGATACTTCCTTTCAAAACGTATGACAGGAAGATGTAGCGTCCGGCTTGTTTCATCCACAGTCCGGTGGAGTTGGGAGGCAAAAGGGTGGGCAGCATCCACCAACAAACGGATGTTGTTTTGGCGGCAGAAACTTTCCATTTTCTCCGTGTCCATTCCTCCGGTGATACGGATGCCGTGCTTGCATTGTATCTCCTGCCATTCTCCTTTGGTAGAGTAGAAGTAGGGCTTTCCGGCTTCATCGGCAACTTTCACGGCGGTGCGTCCTTCGGTGGTTCCTCCTAAAATCAGTATCATAGGCTGGATGTGAATGATTCTTTTTTTACTTTCTGAACAAGTGTTTGAACTCGTGCGCATAGAGCCGGGACAGACCTTTCCGGTTGTCTATCGCTTCGCCTACTACCAATAAGGTAGTCAGCGTCAGGTTATTGTCACGTACTATCTTAGCCAAATCCTTCAACTCTCCGCGATAAATCTTTTCTTCTTTCCAAGTCAGCTTATAACAGGCGGCAACCGGAGTTTCGGGAGGGTATGCCTGCATCAGCTCTTCCTGTACCTGTTCCACAATGCCCGCACTTAAATAAATGCACATTGTACTTTGTGATTGCGCCAATTTATGTAATTGTTCTTTTTCGGGCATCGGAGTACGGCCTTCCCCACGGGTGAGGATTATGCTTTGTACTTTTTCGGGGATGGTGAACTGTGACCTCAATGCTGCCGCAGCCGCCTGGAACGAGGAGATCCCCGGAGTGATATGATAACTCATCTTGTAGCGGTCGAAGAAAGCCATTTGTTCCTGGATGGCTCCATAAATGCAAGGGTCTCCCGTGTGCAAGCGTACAATAAACAATCCTTTATCATAAAACTCTTTCATCAAGGCGAACTGTTCCTCCAAATCCATACCGGCGGAACTGCGTACGGTCGCTCCTTCTTTAGCATAAAAGGTCAGTTCGCGGGGAACAAGACTTCCGGCATACAGAACAAGATCCGCTTTCTCCAACATTCGTTTTCCGCGTACCGAAATCAGTTCGGGATCACCGGGACCTGCACCCACTATCTCTATATGTCCGCCACGCATGGCTGTCGCACTGACGGCTATGGCAAAAGTGAAGTGGTTTCCTTCTGTCAGCATGCCCTTTTGCTTTTCCAATACAAGTGTTCCTTCACCGCTGCTTTTCAAGGCTGTGCTTTCGGCCACTCCATAGATGCCTGTCACTTCGAATGCCTTTTCAGACGGATGGGGAACTGTGATATCTTTCAGTTCTTCCGCAGGATAAATATGGGTTTCCGTATCGGCCCATCGCCGGTGGAGGATTTCCAGCAGAGGCTCGTCTTTTTTCAGTTCGATGGTATTGAGGGAGGCGAGAGAGAACGGACACAAACCATGTCTGTGCATCACGGCTTCTATGTATTCCGCAATGCCCGAAGGATCGCATTGTTTCCGGCAACCTATTCCCAAGTGGAGGACGGCGGGATGGAAACAGAGCATGGGAATCTCCGCACTATATATATAAGGTGTAACAGCAATAATCAACTTGAATTCCGATTGGGGCATGTCTTCGAAATGATAGAACACTTTTACGTGTGCGGGAAGCGTGCGTTCCAGATACTCCGTACCTTTATCCTTTATATCGAGCAGCAGCGCCGTTGGTTCCCGGTTGACAAAAAGTGTGACCAGTCTGTTCATTTCTGTATGAGGAACAGTTATTTTCCAGCCATATTTTCCAGCCAGCGTGTCCAGCGCCCATAACCCGGCATTGTCACTTTGGGTGGTAATCACAGCTTCTCCTCCTGTAATGGCGGCAATATGGCGGGTCAGTTCATTGGCTCCCCCCACATGCCCGGAAAGTACTGAAATGACAAAGCGCCCCGTACTGTCCACACAGACCACTGCCGGATCTTTATATTTGTTTTTTATGCATCCTGCAATGCTGCGTACACAGATTCCCATGGCACCGATAAAGATGATGCTGTCGAAGTCATTGAAATGCTCCTCTATGAACCGATGGCAGGATGTGATGGAAATACAGCCTTCGCATTCGTTTTTGGTATAAATAAGGGTATCCGGCAACTCTCTTTGTAGTGTTTTTGCCAACGGCAGGCTGGCTTCTGATATCAGTATGATTGCTTTCATTTGTTATCTGTTTTAAATCATTTATTCCGCTCTCATTATCTCTATCGGATTAAAGGCATCCACAGCAATACGGGTACACTGTGTTACCTTCTTGTTGATTTGCGTTATACCTTTTGTGAACAGGGCCTTGCTCTCTTCCGAAACCGAATTGAATACAATGACTCCGTCAGGCAACAGCACTTCTTTGATTTTTTGTAGAATCTCTATCATTTTTCCTCCATGACCACCTATAAATACGGCATCGGGGGCGGGAAGCCCGCCGAGTTCCGTTTCCAGAAAATCACCCATGACGGTTGTAATGCCGGGCGTGCCGAATTTACGACTGTTGCGTTCCATTAACTCTTTACCTTCCGGACGCTGTTCGAATGCTGTCACTTTCAGTTCCGGAAATTGGAGCTTGGCTTCTATGGAAACAGAGCCGGTGCAGAAACCGATGTCCCAGAATGATTTCTTTTCCCTTAATGTCAGCATATTGAGAGTAAGCAAGCGGACAGGCATTTTGGTAATCATTCTGTTGCGTCCGTTCAACAGATGAAACTCACTTTCGGGAATTCCGAACGGACGGGGATGCACCTTGTTTCTTTGCAGTATCAGGCAATTGGGAAAGCGGAAAGCAGATTGGGAGGCTTCCTCTAAAGAGAATGTACGTACAGATTCTTCCTCGCCATTGCCTAATGCTTCCCCCACGGTCATGCGGTAGTTGTCATATCCATACTCCAGCATCCGGGCGGCAATGGTGGCAGGTGTCTTTTCCCGGTCGGTCAACACGCCTATCAGTTTATCTCCTCTGATTAAAGCAGAGTCGAATGCATCCCAAGGACGTCCGGTCAGCGACAAGGTCTGCATTTCCTGATAGGGGAGCAATATACGGTGTGCCAGCATTTGCAGCGAGTTGAAGGTGGGGAATAAGATAATCTTTGCCGACGGGAGTTTTCTCATGACGGTATTGGCGAAGCCGAAAAACAACGGGTCGCCCGAAGCGAAAACGATTATTTCGGGATGTTCCTCGTAACGGGAGAATACCGCATCCAGCGGGACGGTGATGTCTATCCATACGGCATCTTCCGGCAAATAAGCGTGTACCAGTTCGTGATGACGTTTTCCTCCCGAGAAGACTTTCCCTTGAGAAACCAAGTTCCGGATTTCAGGAGAAAGAAATTGATTCCGGTCATCGCTTATACCTATTATATAGAATGTTTGCATGGACTTATACATCTCTTCCCGGTTTCAGTTGTTCCGCATCATCAAAAGTAAGGATGGCATTTACCAGAGTCGCTGCCAGATTGCTTCCCCCTTTGCGTCCTTCTACTATCAGTTTGGGGATGTGGCTGAAAGGTTTCACCATGTGTTTGCTTTCGCAAACGTGCACAAAGCCCACCGGAGCAGCGATGATGCCGCATGGATGCGCTTTTTCTTTCCGTATCAGGTCACACAGTTCCATCAATGCTGTAGGGGCATTACCGAATACATATAAAGCTTCCGGATGTTCCTCTGCTGCCATACGTATACCGGCCTGTGTACGGGTGATTCCTTTTTCTTTTGCCAATGCTGCCGTGCGTTCGTCACCCAGATAGCATTTCACCCCGATGCCCATCCGTTCCAAAGCACCTTTACGGATGCCCGCGGCAGCCATCGTCACATCCGTAATAATTGTACGTACTTTTCCTTCATTCAATATTTTATACAGACATTCTACGGCAAGAGGATCTATATGCAATATGTTTTCCATCTCGAAATCGGCTGTGGTATGGATGGCATGCAGTAATGCCCATTTGTGATCCGAAGGAATATTTTTATTTTTCAATTCTTTCTCAATAGTACGGAAACTGTTTATCATAATCTCCTGACCGATTCCTGTCGCATCGGTGGTCTTTTCCCGGTAATAACCACGCGGAGTGATTAATTTCCCTTCCTGATAATAAGATTGGGAGTTGCCAATCAATACCACTGTAAACATATCCACCTGTTCGGGATCGAACTCTTGCAAAGTGGTGATTGTCACGGTTTCTTCCTTACGTCCGGCCTGACGCACAAAGCCTACCGGGGTTTCGGGGTCACGCTCTTTCAGAAAAATTTCTTTTAATCTGTAGAGTTGCCAATACCGCCCTTCGCTTTTGGGATTATAGATCGCCGTTACAAAATCTGCCGTTGCGGCTGCATGGATGCGTTTTTCAATCCGGTCCCATGGTGTCATGAGGTCGGAGAGGGAAATCACACAGAAATCGTGACCGATGGGTGCTCCCAACAGGGAAGCCGCTTTCTGAAAAGCACTGATACCCGGCAATACTTCTATTTCCACCCGGCTGCCACGCTCGCGTTTCATTTCGTAAACCAGCGGAGCCATGCCATAAATTCCGGCATCTCCCGAGCTGATAACGCATACAGTCTTTCCTTGTTCCGCCAGCTCGAAAGCCTGTTCGGCACGTGCTTTTTCACGTTTCATTCCGGTGTCTATACATTCGGTGCCCGGTTCCAGATAGGGTTCGATAAACTGGAAATAGTATTTATAGCCGATTACTACATCGCTGTTCTTGACTGCTTGTATTACAGCGGGGGTTATATCTTCGGGTGAGCCGGGACCAATGCCGGCTACGATTAATTGGGCCTTTTTCATTTTTTATTATATAATTATTCCTTTCCGGAATCTGATTTAAAAGTTTCCTTCAGTGCTTTCAGCCAATATAATCCTCTGAATGACAATACGCTGTCCTGACAGTAGTTCCTTCATCCTGCTTTCAGGCTTTTACATAGACGGACTGAAAGTGGTGGCTGGCATGAGGAGCCAAACTTAACCGTACAAAGTTACTTATTTGAGCGGGAGAAACAAGTCTTTTTTTTCTATAAATTATGGAAATCTTTTTTTTATCAGGCTTAACAATGAATAAGGCATCATTCAGAATGTGCCGTAGTCGGGAAGTCGGCAAAGCAGAGGATATTGCCGGTGAGAATTGAAAAAGGAACTAAGAATTATAGCGATTTGCTGATAGATAAGTTTGAAGAAAAAATGTTGGCGGAATCATTGGGGGGCACTATGGGGATGGTTAAGCCTTTTTATTCCTGTACTTAACCCTTTTTAAACCTATGATTTCTATCTCCATAGCCTTTGGAGTTAACTCCAAAGCTTATGGAGATAACTCCAAAGGCTATGGATTTAACTCCGCAAGCTTGGGAGATAGAAATCATTCGTTCAAAAAGGCTTAGTCACAAGGATGTGAGAGTTTAGGAATCGGCTTGCCGGAGTTTGTTCTGTATGGAAGAAGCTGCCTCCGCTGTTTGTATCATATCGGATTCCGTTATTTTAAGGCCTTGCCATCCGAGAAAGCATTACCCACTTTTTCTCCTACTTTCAGATAATCATTATTGAACGGGTCGAAGATGACGGGAATAACTTTGGAGGCATCCACTTTTCCATTCTGATCCAGTACACGTTCATCTACACTTACATTGACTATTTCGCCGCGCAGGATACAGGTTTCGGGATTGTAATCCTTCAGCTTGCATTCCACAGCTACGGATAATTCATCAATCAGCGGGGCATCCACAAATTCCGACCGGGTGGCATGGAATCCCGCACGGGCGAATTTGTCCGGAACCTTGTTGCCCGAAACAATGCCTACATAATCGCAAGCGATGATTTGCCCGGCTTCTGCCATGCTCACTGTGAATGCTTTGCGTTTCAGGATGTTGGCCGTTGTCTTGTGACCTTCGCTGATACAAATACTGATTTCATTCATTTCACTGATACCGCCCCAAGCCGCATTCATGGCATTGGGAAGACCGTTTTCATCGTATGCGGCGATGATAAATACCGGTTGCGGATAGGTAAAAGGTTTTGCTCCTAAATTCTTTCTCATACTATTTATTTTTTAGTCCATTGTTTAATCTCTTCTTTGGTAGCACCGTTCATCAGCCTGCCTTTCTGCCAGTTCAGGCTGGGGTAGGCTTTCTTTAATTCTTGTTCGGCGTTAGAAATGCGGCTTCCACCCGAGGTAGCGAATGGAATGAGGATATTGCCTGTGAAATCACCTTTTTCTATAAAACTGTTGATGATTCTTGGAGCCAGGTTCCACCAAATGGGGAAACCGATATAGATGGTATCATAGGCTGCCAAGTTTTGGGGCTGGGAACGCAATGCGGGACGTGACGAGGCATCTGCCATTTCCACACTGTTGCGCGAGGATTTGTCGTGCCAGTCCAGGTCGGCGGAGGTATATTTCTTTGCAGGTTGTATTTCGTAGAGGGCTCCGCCTGTCACCTCCGCTATCTGTTTGGCGGCTTTCTCTGTTGTACCTGTCGCCGAGAAGTAAGCTACTAATGTTCTGTTGCTCTGTTTCTGTGCGTTTACGGTAATACACAGTATCATGATTACCGTCATAAATAATCCGAGTCTTTTCATACGATTTATGTTATTTGGTTCAAATATACGTTTTAATATTTTATGATGTTGCAAATTTAGGTATATTTGCTTGGGTTCTTTGTAGATAAATTACGGGTATCCTGACCTTAATTACAGATTCTGCCATATATAATATATGGATCAGCATATCAAACTGATTATCAAAGAAGAAATCAGCCTATTACTAACGGCAGGTAACAAAATAGTAACAAAAAACGAAGAAATTCGCTTGGTGGCGGGTTTCTTATGTAAAGGTAATAAAAGGCGATTACCTGTCCGAAAAAGAAATAAGGCTTTTGCTTTACAATAGCTTTCTCAAATCCTCAATATCCGGCAAAGCGTTACGAAGCCGTTCCGGCATGTCTTTAGATGCATGGTAAGTAGCAACCCCCATCGGCTTGTTATAATCACGAACGGCAAACTCTACAAAGGTTTGATTCATCTCTCTACAAAGTATTATTCCGATAGAAGGGTTTTCGTGCGGCTTTCTGATATATGTATCTAAGGCGGATAGATAAGTATTCAACTGCCCCAAATAAGATGTACGGAATTTTCCGGATTTCAGTTCGACTGCGACCAAGGAATTAAGCTCCCGATTGAAAAAGAGCAAATCAATGAACATTTCTTCTCCTGCAACTTCCATACGATATTGATTGCCTATAAAGCTGAAATCTTGCCCAAAGGTCATAATGAACTTCTTTACGTTGGCAACAATCGCCTTTTCTACTATCTTTTCGTCTAAATCCTCTTCTTGTTCATCCAGTTCCTCCACATTGATGAAATCAAGCAAGTATTCATCTTTAAATGAACAAACAGCTTTTAGAGCTTGCTTAGCATCAGGCAATGTTTGTGCAAAATTGTTAGGCAAAGTTCCCCGATGGCTGTAGAGGTCTGCTTTTAAATAATCCCTTAAAGTGTATTTACTCCAATAGCGAGTAGCGCACTCATGTATATAAAATAGCCTTGCTTCCAAAGTCTTAGCTTTGGATATTATTTCGGTATGATGACTAAAACCGATTGAAAGGAAATCAGCCCAATTGAATTCATCAGCCAGTGGCTGGCGAATTACGCTCAACAGCAATTTTTCATCTAATACCAAATCACCAGCCAGTGGCTGGCGATTTAGAACAGGTTCCCATTCTTCATAGAAAACTCGCATATTCTTTATATTCGAAGTTGAAAATCCCCTTAGCCCCGGCAATTCTTTTTGCAACAGAGAAGATATTTGCTCTATTGCTCCTTTACCCCAAAAGCCTATACGGGAATTTTTCGACACGTAACGTCCGATGCCGTAATAAAGAGATAGCTGTTCTTTGTTCACCGATGTGGCTGCACGGTACTGGCTGCGCAGAATAGCTTCTTTTATGGTCTTTACTGCTTCTCTATAATTCTGATTTATATCCATTTGCGTTTTGTTATATGTGACAAAAGTACAAAAATAAGGAGGTGTGTCAAAATGCACACCTCTTTTTTTTATGCACAAAGCCCCGACTTTCACAAGCTGGGAGATTGGAAACAGAGTTCAAAACAAGATAGTCTTGCTTGTCAAGGTCGGGATAATCGGGACAACTTTTCTGCCGTAAAGTCACAATTTCAATTCACGGATAGTGTTGCCAATAATCTTTTCATAATTCAGACTGCCACGCTCTTTAGATTGCGCTCTCATATCCAACAAATAGTCAAGTACGTTTGCTTTGGATTTATTGGTATTCTGAAATCCGTGCGCATCATTCTATAAATCACTATATTTCAGTTATTTATATTTAATTTTCATCTCATTCTTTCTCTTTTTCCAAAGCTGATAGCTATTGATAATATTCTGCCACAGCACATACGATCCCGGAGCAACAGAAGACAACGGATTGAGATAGGTATGTGCCATCCAAATAGCCAGAATCGTATTCTTCTGCCCCAATGCCTGACCGCCACTGATACGGTCATTATAGACAGAGCCGATTGTTTTCCCTAAGAAAAACTGCAAACAACAAGCAACCAAAGCCCCGACTGCAATCATTATTTCGGTAAAGCCGTCCGCAGGGTCATTCAACAGCGAATACAACGTTTGGGCTGTAACAATAGCCAGAGAGACTGCCCACAAATAGAAAGCAAGTTCATGATAGCCCAACAGCTTCTGATGCACTTTCGGCAGACATTTGCCCAACAGCCACGCAGCCAGAAAAGGACAGATCAATAATGGAAATACTTTACTCAATATAACAAAGAACGCTCCCCAAAAACTAACATCGGGATGTACCTCCACCAAAGGAAAAAAAATAGGGACGGCAATAGCTGCTCCAATATTCCCCAGCAATGTGTAAGTAGTCAGACTCGCCGCACTCCCTCCCAATTTGGAAGTAATCACTGCCGCAGCAGTAGCCGTAGGGCAGATAATGCAAACCATGACCCCTTCCGCCACAATTTTATTGAAACGATAAAGCAGCAAGTAAGCAGCAAGCGCCCCCGCAATCTGGATCAACAACAGCCATGCATGAAGTGGCTTTGGTTTCAAATCATGCGGAGATACTTTACAAAAAGTGAGCAGCAGCATCGTGAATATGAGATAAGGAGTCAGGAAAGATAGACTAATGAACAAAGGATACCCCACAGCGCCTACCAACATAGCGATAGGTAATGTCCAATTCTTTAAAAACTTAAGCATCGGCGTACATTTTAACTTCGGGGTGCAAAGTAACGGAGATTTCAGGAGAAAAGCTACCTTTAAACCGAAAAAAACACAAAACTTAATGGCAAATAATGAGTTTTCTACAAAATTCTACTACATTTGCAGCGTATTACAGATATGAAACTGAATAGACCATACATATTATATATATGCATTTGCCTCTGGCTACTTTTCCTGCCCTCATGCACCAACCGTTTATGGGGGAAAGATTTTGTCGTAGTCATTGATGCCGGACACGGCGGACACGACCCGGGAGCTATCGGCAAAATCTCTAAAGAGAAGAATATCAACCTGAACGTTGCCCTGAAAGTAGGAAATCTGATAAAAAAGAACTGTGATGATGTCAAACTGATTTATACGCGCAGCAAAGATGTGTTCATTCCTCTGGCACGACGGGCGGAAATCGCAAACAACGCGAAAGCCGATCTTTTCATCTCCATTCACACCAACGCACTGGCAAACAACCGTACAGCAAAAGGTGCTTCTACCTGGACCCTGGGTCTGGCCAAATCAGAAGCCAACCTAGAAGTTGCCAAACGAGAGAATGCCGTAATCCTCTACGAAAGCGACTACGAAACAAGATATGCCGGTTTTAATCCGAATTCTGCAGAATCTTATATCATATTCGAATTTATGCAGGATAAATACATGGAACAAAGCGTACATCTGGCATCACTTGTACAGAAGCAATTCCGCCATACCTGCAAACGGGTAGACCGCGGAGTGCATCAAGCCGGATTCCTGGTGCTGAAAGCAAGCGCCATGCCAAGTATCCTGGTAGAATTGGGCTTCATCTCAACTCCGGAAGAAGAACGCTATCTCAACTCGGAAGCCGGAGCCAACACAATGGCCAAAGGCATCTACCACGCATTCTTAAACTACAAAAGAGAACAGGAGATACGCCTGACCGGAGCCAGCAAAACAATTATCCCAACCGAAGAACCGGCAACAAGCGCTCCGGAACAAAGGGAACTGATGGCCGAAGCAAGTACAACACCCGCCACCGCCACAAAAACAGCTCCCAAACGACCTATTGTCTCAGAAAGCGCAACCAATGACAGCGAAATAACGTTTAAGATACAGATACTCACCTCCTCAAAGCCTCTTACTAAGAATGACAAACGACTGAAAGGACTGAAGGATGTGGATTATTACAAAGAAAAAGGACTGTACAAATATACGTATGGTGCTTCCAGTGATTATAATAAAGTGTTACGCACCAAGCGTACCATCTCGGCACAATTCAAAGACGCATTCATCATCGCCTTCCGAAACGGCGAAAAGATGAATGTCAACGAAGCGATAGCCGAATTTAAAAAAAGAAGAAATAAATAGAAAATAAAATGAAGTACATTACAAAAGAAGTTCGAATAGGAATTGCAGGTATCGTAGCATTATGCGTGCTTGTCTATGGAATTAATTGGCTGAAAGGCATACATATGTTTCAGCCTTCAAGCTATTTCTATGCCAAGTTTCAGAATGTAAACGGACTGACCAAGTCGAGCCCTGTTTTTGCTGATGGCGTTCGTGTAGGTATTGTACGCGACATCGAATATGACTATGTAAATCCCGGAAATGTGATCGTTGAAGTCGAACTGGACACCGAACTCCGCATCCCGAAAGGAAGTAGCGCAGAACTTGTATCCGAACTGATGGGAGGCGTACGCATGAATATTCTTCTGGCAAACAACCCGCGCGAAAAATATGCCGTAGGAGATACGATCCCCGGCACACTGAACAACGGAATGATGGAAAGCGCGGCGAAACT
>OLGO01000167.1_pt1 | contig 73662 bp, 57 predicted proteins | sample 1605861 | NCBI WGS metagenome assembly OLGO01 (sample SAMN03283253) | human gut metagenome | biome: human-associated habitat; material: feces | host: Homo sapiens | place: USA | collected 2013
CCGCAAAGTGGGGCGTGCAGATTGCGGGAATGATTTTTCAGACACGCTCTAGCTTACAGGAAATATAAATTTTCTGTAAGCCGGCCGCTTATTTTCATCTGGTAATATCGGGAGATTAAAGAGTTAATATGACTTCGTTCTTATCCTGAAGAAGTTTTTCAGGAATATAATTATCTGCTAATTTCTGTCCGTTAAGAACCAGACTGCAGCAGCCAGATTCTTTTTCGTCTGGATTTTCTACAGAGATATGAAGCTGTTTTCCACGGAAAACTTTCTCAATCTCAAAGTGTTTCCAGCTTTTTGGCACAGAAGGAGACAGTCGAAGTCCTTCAAGATCAGGGCGAAGTCCGAGGATACCTTCCACACATCCTACCATTACAGTAGAAGCAGTTCCTGTCAGCCAGTGAACATGAGAGCGTCCAAAGTGTTTGCTTGCTTTTCCCTCTGTGAACTGACCATAGCAGTATGGCTCAAGACGACGGATTTCGGCACAGTCATTCTGCGCAGCAGGAGAATTTTCCATAAAATAGGTAAAAGCACGTTCTCCATGACCGCGGAGTGCTTCAGCAAGAATCAGCCAGCCCTGGGATTGGGAGAAAATACCGGAGTTTTCTTTGGTACCCTGATTATAGATAACTGCCAGTGCACCATCGAAAGCATGTGCATGGTAAGGAGGATCCATAAGGATTGCGCCATATTCCGTATTCAGACGTTCATATACATTATTTAGTGCTGCGTCTCCCTGTTCCGGGGTAGCAAGACCACTGATAACTGCCCAGCTCTGAGGATTCAGCCACATATTTGCTTCAGGAGCAGCAGCTTCACCGATTCTTTCTCCTGATTCTGTATAACCACGTACGAAGCGGTCGTTATCCCAGCACAGTTCCTGAACTTTTTCGCCAAATGCTTTCTGAGTTTCTTCAAGATACTGTACATATTCTGTATCTTTTTTATATTCGGCAAAGATTTTCAGGATTGTCATTGCATAATAGAACTGTAAAGCAACAAAAGAAGATTCTCCGTTTGCACCCAGACGGAGACAGTCATTCCAGTCTGCATAAAGTCCGGCGGGCATTCCGTGAGGTCCAAGGTGATCAAGGGAGAAGGCAACTGCACGTTTCAGATGCTCGTATACAGTAGCTTCTTCTTTGTTGGCAAAAGGAATCACTTCATCAAGAAAAGCAGTGTTTCCGGTTTCTGAAATATATTTATATACAGTTGGGAAAAGCCATAATGCATCATCTGCACGGTAAGCCGGATGGCCGGTTTCCTGTACATAAGAAGCATCATCCGGAGTATCTTCTTTTCCAGGTGTGTGAGTAAACTTGACAAGAGGGAGTCCGCCACCGTTATTTACCTGCGCAGACAGCATGAAACGAATCTTTTCCAGTGCCATTTCCGGTGCCAGATGGATGATTCCCTGAATATCCTGTACAGTATCTCTGTATCCGTATCCATTTCTGAGTCCACAGTAAATGAAGGAAGCTGCACGGGACCAGATGAAAGTCATAAAACAGTTGTATGCGTTCCAGGTATTAATCATAGTATCAAATTCCGGACTTGGAGTGCTGACTTTAAGATTATCAAGCTTACTGTTCCAGTCAGCTTTTAATGCTTCCAGTTCTTCTGCTACAGTTGGAGCCGGATTTTCGTAACATCTGATTACTTCAGCAGCTTCAGATGACGGTTTCATTCCAAGAAGAAAAGCAATTGTTCTGGTTTCACCTGCTTTAAGAGTTATTTTGCAGGAGAGAGCACCACAGGAGTTTTCATTATAGCTTGTCTTATCACCAAGATCACCACAGACAATACCTTCAGGGTTTCCATATCCATGGTAACTTCCGAGAAATTCATTTTTGTCCCCACAGTAAGAAGAAACCTCAGCACCTGCAAGTCCAAAGAAACGTTCTGTCACATTTTTCTCATCTACATTCTCATTTTCAGGAATTGCATCAAGATTTCCATGAATCTGCTGAGTAATTCTGTTTCCTTCGAACAGTGTACGAGAAATAAAAAGAGAGTACTGTAAATTAACCTGATCCTGTTCGTAATTGCTGTGGTTGGTAAACTCTGCATATCCGCTGAGAGTCAGGTTCCTTTCGTGATCAGAATGATTGGTCACAGATAATGCCCATACTTCATAACTTTTTCCAAGAGGAACATAGTAAAGGGCTTCTGAGTGAATATCGCTGTAGTCGGCAGAAATTTTTGTATAACCGATTCCGTGACGGCATTCGCTCTTATACTGAGCCAGATCTTTGCCTGCAGGCTGCCAGGATGCAGACCAGAAGTCTGATGATCTGTCATCGCGAATGTAAATGTAACGTCCCGGCTGGTCAAAGTTATTAAAAACATAGCGCAGGATACGTCCGTTTGCACCGGATTTTGCAAAACTGTAGCCCCCTGCATTATTGGAAATGATTGCACCGTACTCCGGGGAACCCAGATAGTTTACCCATGGTGCAGGTGTTGCCGGATTAGTAATCACGTATTCTCGGTTTTCATTGTCAAAATATCCGTATTTCATATAGTAAATCCTTTCTGTTAGAACAATATTTATAACTGCGCCTGTCGACTGCTTTTATGGAGGCTGAGCAGCTATTGTTTTCAGGCAAGTGTCACTGTAATTTCATGAAGATCAGAAGAGAGGTTGTTAATAAATTCTCTGGAGATCATAATATGGGAATCTTCTACGATTTCTATTGCTGTTTTGTCGCAGTCCGCAGCGGCGATATGATAAGAACCATAATCTTTTCTGTCTGTGTTTCGGTAGGTAACATGGAACTGTTTTCCTGCAAAAGTAACAGAGACAGAAGCAGTTCCTGCTTCATCGAACTGTTCTGCCAGAAGTTTTGGATGAACCAGAAGGTTTCCGAAAACTCCACGGACACCAAAGACCTCTGTGATCATGGTAAAAAGATACCAGCTTGCAGCACCTGTCAGATAATGATACATGCCACGTCCGTCTGAACGGAAATATTCAGGAATTCCCGGGTAAATATGGCTGGTATCAAAGTCGAGAGCTGTATCAGACAGAGAACGCAATGCTTTCCAGCCTTCTTTTGCAAAGCCTCTCTGATATAAGGCATTTGCATACATAACTGCCATATGAGAGAAAACAGCACCGTTTTCTTTTTCGCCATAAGCGAAACCGAACATACGTCCCATATCAAACTTCAGTTCCTGAAAATCTGTGTTCAGGCGGTAACCGCCAATTTCTTTTCTGTAAAGATAATGATCTGCGCTTTTTACGATTTTTCTGATCTGCGCATCAGTGGCAACATTTCCCATAATAGAGAAAACCTGGCCCGTGAGCATCATACGCACCTGTTCATGGTGGAAACCTTCCACTGCCTCTCCATGATTATCGTAATAGCTGTTATACCATCCTTCTTCGTTGTCTTTGCCATCAATCCATTCCTGTGAACGGATATGATCTGTCAGCCAGTTGGATTTCTGGATCAGGTTGGCAGCAAGTGTGGAGAGAGAGAAGTTTTTCTTTCTGCCGCTCAGGTTATGCCTGCAGCTTTTGGCATATTCAGTAAGAATCTTTTTCTTTTCAGATACACTGTCAAACATATCTGTCTGGTCGTTCAGCAGGATTTCAATTTCCTCTGACAGCGGGATACTGGTTTCGCCTGCAGATTCCATAAGGCGTAATATGGAAGCAAGAGTGTGGAGATTGCCCGCATAAGCACAGGTAAAGGCAACACTTTCACCATTTTCTGCTGCCATATCCAGGGCATCGTTCCAGTCAGCTCCGCGGAGACGGTAAATATTATGAACACCTACATCATAAAAAGCGGCAAGCTGCTGGATCAGAATGTGCTCCAGAACACTTCCGGTATATACCTGACCGTCTTCGGTGCGCTGTTTATTTCCATATGCGTCATTCCAGAGAGTATCAATTTCTGTGCCGCGCATGGTTTGTGCATCTTTAAAATAAGGAACCTGTTTCTTAAGGATCTCTATATCTCCGGTCTGATTAATATAAAGACTGGTCGTGATTAGCGGCCAGAGTGCATGATCCATCCATACACGTGCGATTCCGTTTCTGTCAGCGATAAAATTGCCGTCACCGTCTCCGATAATAGTAGCATTTGTACCATCAATACGTACGCCGCCATAATTCTTTTCAATCATGGCACCTACATTCTGAGGATTCATCAGCAGAAGAGAAAGGCAATCCTGCCACAGATCACGCCATCCGCGTCCACCGCGTCCGTAATCATGATGAGGAAGGAAAGAACAGCCAAATAAACGGCGCAGGAATGGCTGGAAACTTACCCATTTCATATAACTGTCAAAGTCAGGATCCTGTGTGTGGAAGTCAACGTTTACCTGTTTTTTCCAGTAAATTCTGGTTTCTTCCAGTGCATTTTTCACTTTATCGGAAGTATTGTATTTTTCAAAAATATTTTCAATTTCTTCTTTACTGTCGGCAATACCTGATAATAAAATAAAGTCTGTTTTTTCACCGGGAGCCAGTGTGAAAGATGAGAAACAGAAAGCACCCATTGCTTCCTTTCCTGCTGCCAGACTGTGTGCGGGAACTCCTTTATATCCTTCATATACTGTGCGTGGATGTGTATAGGTACCACCTTCTCCGATAAAATCTTCTACAGTCGGATAATAGGAAATCGGATTTTCTCCCTTTCCGGAACAACCATTTACATAATAGATTTTATGATTTGGCTGATGTCCCCGCTCGTCAAATGACATGGTGGGGCAGACGTTGATTCCATGTTCTGTTGTCTCGATACGATGGAGCATGGAAGTGACATTTCGATGATCACGAATGTTATCCGCACTTCTTCCGTAAACAGGAATTGCACCATATGCAGTAAATTTCTGTACAGTATCTGTCTGGTTTTCAACCGTCACATACATAATCTCCACATTATCACTTTTGGGGATAAAAGAAGTAACTGTGGAGATGAGCCCAAGTTCTCTGGAAGTCCTTTTCAAAGTCTGCCACATGAATCCGGCGGTTAGTTCACTGTCTTCCTGCCTGTCAGTAAAACGGTCGGCTTCCTGCTGAGCAGAGGAACCTGTTACTGAATAAGGAATGTGTCCTTCTTTTACGATCCAGAAATTTCTGGAAGAACGATTGTTATGAAGATTTTCGGAACTGACCGGTTCCAGCAGGAAGGTATCCTGATCAATTTTGCTGTCACCTCCAAGCACTGGTGTGACGGAACTTTTCAGACCTGCTTCTGATGCAAGAGGAAAATAAAGATAACTGGTATTTTCCGGTCTGTTCACACAAAAGCTTCCATGATTATCAATAAACTTAATATGTTTCAACATTTTTCTCCTTCCATAAATATTGTATGGAAATTATATCGGAAATGAGATCTTTCGGAAATAAGAAACATGAAGTAAGTATCAGAATCATGACATAAAATAACACAATTTCAGAAAAATATATGAGCAGGTAATGAATCAGATTGCGAATATTCATCTGGCTGATCTATAGAAAAATGGTACTTTTTATACAAAAATACTAATAAAAAACAGAAAGATTATGATTTTAGGAAAGATTTCCTTATTAAATGACAAAATCTGTCTGTATATAAAAAGAACACAATGAGGTCATGAATCTGACATTTTGGTGGAAATTATAATATACCTGAAAAGCAGCTTAAGCTATAATCTGATACATCAGGTGAGGCAAGAAACTCACAAAGAGAAAAAAAGAAAAAGGAGGGCTTTTTTAATGAAAAAGAAAGCATTAGCTGTTTTACTTACAGCATCCGTAATTGCAGGTACAATGGGCGGAACCGCTACAATCGTACATGCAGATGAAGAAGGAAAAGTAATCAATATTTATTCCTGGAATGATGAATTCCGTCAGCGTCTGGAAGCAGTATATCCTGAAGTAAAAGAAACATCCAAAGACGGAACAGTAACAACATTAAAGGATGGAACAGAAATTCACTGGATCATAAATCCAAATCAGGATGGTGTTTATCAGCAGAAACTTGATGAAGCTCTTATGAATCAGGCTGATGCATCAGCAGATGATAAGGTAGATATCTTCTTATCAGAAACAGATTATGTATACAAATATACAGATGCAGCAGCGGATGTGGCAATGCCTCTGAAAGATCTTGGAATTGATCCTGACAAAGATCTTGCAGATCAGTATGACTTTACAAAAACAACTGCATCTGATGCAGATGGAGTACAGAGAGGATCTACATGGCAGTGCTGCCCTGGACTTCTTGTATATCGTCGTGATATTGCCAAAGATGTGTTCGGAACCGACGATCCTGAAGAAGTAGGCAAGAAAATGAAAGACTGGGATACAGCAAAAGCTACAGCTGAAGAACTGAAAGCAAAAGGATATTACACATTTGCTTCTTATGCTGATACATTCAGACTGTATGGAAACAGCATTTCCCAGCCATGGGTAGAAGACGGTGCAACAACTGTTAACGTAGACCAGCAGGTAATGAACTGGATCAAAGATTCCAAAGAATGGCTGGATGCAGGATACCTGAACAAAACTGTAAAAGGTCAGTGGAATGATGACTGGAACAAAGCTATGGGATCTGAATCCAAAGTATTTGCATTCCTCTTCCCGGCATGGGGAATTGACTTTACATTGAAACCAAACTGGGATGGAGAAGACGGAGAATGGGCTGTTACAAATCCACCACAGGAATACAATTGGGGCGGTTCTTACATCCATGCAGCAACAGGAACAGATAATCCGGAACATGCAAAAGATATCATTCTTGCACTGACAGGAAATAAGGACAATTTATTAAAGATTTCCAAAGATTATTCTGACTTTACAAATACAAAGAGTGGTATGCAGGAAGTTGCAAAAGATGATACTTTCGCATCTGACTTCCTTGGCGGACAGAATCCATTTACATATTTCTCACCGGTTGCAGAGAACATCAAGATCGCACCACTTTCTGCTTATGACCAGGGCTGCGTAGAACTGATCCAGAACGCTTTCAGCGATTACTTCCAGGGTCAGGTAGACTATGACAAAGCAAAATCAAACTTTGAAACAGCAATCAAAGAACGTTATCCGGAAATCCAGGAAGTTAACTGGGCTGAATAATAAACGCTTTTGAATTGACAGTTAAAAAGTTTCAGGTGTAAATAACCTGTACAGATGCATTTGTATTTGCCAGACACGCATGAAAGAGATGTGTGTCTGGCACTAATATGTAAAGGAAGGAATGCTGAACTATGAAAAAAAAGAAAAGCATCAGCTATGCAAAATGGGGATACATCTTTATCCTTCCATTTTTTATAACTTTTTTAATCTTTTCTTTGATTCCGCTGGTAGATACTGTACGTTATAGTTTCTATGAATATTATCGTTCAGGAATTAAAGAAATCGGACCGAATTTTATTGGAATTGCAAACTATCTGAGTCTGTTGAAGTCAGATATGCTCAAATACAGTACTAATACGCTGATTCTGTGGGTAATCGGATTTGTACCGCAGATCGTGATCGCACTGGTTCTGGCATGCTGGTTTACAGATGCGCGTCTGAAGATCCATGGACAGCAGTTTTTCAAGGTTGTTATTTATCTTCCTAACCTGATCATGGCTTCTGCGTTTGCATTATTGTTCTTTACCATGTTCTCTACCAACGGACCGATTAACTCTATTCTGATGTCTCTGGGATGGGTTAAAAATCCGATAGATTTCCTGGGTTCTGTAATCGGAACCAGATCTCTGGTCGGATTTATGAACTTCCTGATGTGGTTTGGTAATACAACAATTATGCTGATGGCTGCTGTTATGGGTATCAGTATGGATATTTTTGAAGCATCTGAACTGGATGGCTGTAACAGTATCAAGAGATTTTTCTATATCACACTGCCGCTGATCCGTCCGATCCTTGCTTATACACTGATCACATCTATCATCGGTGGTCTTCAGATGTTCGATGTTCCTCAGATTCTTACAAATGGACAGGGAAATCCAGACCGTACATCTATGACTCTGATCATGTTCCTGAACAGCCACTTAAAGAGCAAGAACTATGGTATGGCAGGTGCACTGTCCGTATATCTGTTTATTGTCAGCGGTATTTTATGTATGATCGTATATAAGATGACAAATGACACAGACCCGGATGGTTCCAAGAAAGCTGCAAAGAAAAAAGCAAAAGAAGAAAGAAGGAGGAGATAAACTATGAAATCAAATACATCAGGTCGTGTGCGCAGTATTTTTGTTCATCTTGTGCTGATCTTTTTATCCTTCCTGTGTCTGTTTTTCTTTTACATTCTGATTGTAAATGCAACACGTTCCCATGCGGATCTGCAGAAAGGATTTTCAGCACTTCCCGGAAAATATTTTCTTGAGAATCTGAAGAATGTGGCAAATGACGGAAGTTTCCCGATGTTCCGCGGTATTCTTAACAGTGTTGTTGTATCTTCCTGCAGTGCTGCACTTTGTACATATTTTTCTTCTTTGACAGCTTATGGTCTATATGCTTATGATTTTAAAATGAAGAAAGCAGCTTTTACCTTTATTATGGCAATTCTTGTTATGCCTACACAGGTAACAGCAATGGGATTTTTACGACTGATCACAAAGATGGGAATGTATGACTCTTTACTTCCGCTGATCATTCCATCCATTGCATCTCCGGCAGTCTTTTACTTTATGTACAGTTACCTTCAGTCTTCCCTTCCTTTATCCCTTGTGGAAGCGGCAAGAATTGATGGCTCCGGAGAATTCAGAACCTTTAACAGTATTGTACTTCCGATCATGAAACCGGCAGTAGCAGTACAGGCAATCTTTACTTTCGTAGGATCCTGGAACAATTACTTCGTTCCTGCCCTGATCATTCAGTCAAAGAGCAAAATGACAGTGCCGATCCTGATTGCAACTCTGCGTGGTGCTGATTATATGAACTTTGATATGGGTAAAATTTACATGATGATCACTGTTGCGATCGTGCCAATCATTATTGTATATCTGCTTTTATCCAAATACATTATTGCAGGTGTAACACTTGGTGGTGTAAAAGAATAATGAGAATTAAGAACCCCCATAGAGAGAATGCTATGGAGGTTCTTTTCATGAGAATTATAATATTAAAAACAGGAGTATAATTATATGAAGAAATGGATTTACAGTGGAACTAGAGAAGAACAGCCGTCAGAGAGAGAACTGATGCATGGAAAGCTTGCCAGAAAAGCGGCGTCAGAAGGCATTGTTCTGCTGAAAAATGAAGGAATCCTTCCATTAAAGAAAGATACAGCTGCTGCACTTCTTGGGTATGGAGCAGAGAAAACCGTAAAGGGTGGAATTGGTTCTGGAGATGTTAACAACAGAAAGAATATTTCTATTTATCAGGGACTGAAAGAAGCAGGAGTAAAAATTGTAAGCGAAGACTGGATCAGCGATTATCACAATCGCTATGAGCAGGCGAGAGAGGCGTGGAAAGAAAAAGTTCTGGAAGAAGCTAAGAAAGTAGATAATCCTTTTGATGCCTATGCAGAGAATCCTTTTGCAATGCCGCTGGGACGTAAGGTGGCAGAGGAAGATATCTGTGAAGCAGATGTGGTGATTTATGTGATCAGTCGTATTTCAGGAGAAGGAAAAGACCGCCGCAAAGTAAAGGGAGATTACTATTTAAGCGAGAGAGAAGAGGAAGATTTACGTTATCTTGCAGAAATGAACAAACCTGTGATCCTTATTCTTAATGCAGGTGGTCCTGTGGAGCTGACAGATATTCTGGAACAGACAGACAATATAAAAGGAATCTTAAATATTTCTCAGCTTGGTCAGGAAGGGGGAGATGCCCTGGCTGATGTACTTCTGGGAAAAGAAGTGCCGGGCGGTAAACTGACAACAACCTGGGCAAGGCGATACGAGGATTATCCGGCTTCAGAAGAGTATGGGTATCTGAATGGCAATCTGGAAAAGGAAAAATACAAAGAAGGTATTTATGTAGGTTACAGATATTTTGACAGCTTTGACAAAAAGGTGATGTTTCCGTTTGGGTTTGGTCTTTCTTATACTATGTTTGAGATGAAGTGTTGTAGCATAAATATGGAAGAAAGTAAGATCAGAGCAGAGGTTCAGGTTACAAATACAGGAAATGAATATGCTGGTAAAGAAGTGGTACAGATTTATGTTACGCTTCCGCAGACAGAACTGGAAAAAGAGTATAAGAGACTGGCAGGTTTTGCAAAAACCAGAATTCTGAAGCCGGGAGAAACACAAACACTTACTGTTGAGATTCCACAGAAACAACTGGCTTCTTTCAATGAGGAAACACATACATGGATAGTGGAAAAAGGCAAATATGGCATTCTGGTCGGAAACAGTTCAGACAAACTGAAACTGGAAGCAGTTCTGGTAGTTTCAGATGATACAGTACTGGAACAGATGGATAAAATCTGTCCGCTTCAGGAAGAACTGGAACAGATTTATCTGACAAAAGAATTGAAAGAAAAATCTGTGCAGAGACAGGAAAAACTGATAACAGCGCAGGTTCCGGAATATTATTTTAAACCTGCGATGATACCGGCAAAATCGGAAAATGCCGGAAAAAATCAGGAAAATCTGACAGAGGAAGAAAAAAGATTTGTTTCTGTTCTGGAAGACAGAACTACAGAAGAGCTGATTCCTCTGCTTTATGGAAAGATTTCAGAGAATATCAGTACTCTTGGTGCAGCAGGGATTCGAGTACCGGGATCAGCAGGTGAAACCTGCGGTACTTTGGAAGAGGATGGAATCCCGTCTCTTGTTATGGCGGACGGTCCGGCAGGTATCCGCCTCAGACAGTGGTATGAGGTAGATAAAGAGACAGACAGCATCTATGAAATGGGAGTTCTTGGTTCACTGGAAAATGGAATTCTGGAACCTGGTGTGCATCATGAGAATGCAGACACTTATTATCAGTACTGTACTGCTTTTCCGGTAGGAACAGCACTGGCACAGACCTGGGATACAGATCTCATGACAGAGTTTGGAAAAGCAATCGCAGAAGAAATGGAAGAATTTCATGTAAATCTGTGGCTTGCACCGGGTATGAATATTCACAGAAACCCATTATGTGGAAGAAATTATGAATATTATTCAGAAGATCCATATCTGTCAGGGATGCTGGCAGCAGCAGTGATCCGGGGTGTTCAGAGCAAGTCAGGATGTGGCGTAACAATCAAGCATTTTGCATGTAATAATCAGGAAGATAACCGCATGGGTGTTGACTCCTGCGTATCCGAACGTGCGCTCAGAGAAATCTATCTCTGCGGATTTGAAATTGCAGTAAAAGAAGGAAATCCTGTTTCTATTATGACTTCCTATAATCTTATCAACGGTATTCATGCGGCGAACAGCAAAGATCTGTGCATGACAGTTGCCAGAAAAGAATGGGGATTTGACGGAGCAATTATGTCAGACTGGAACACAACAGTTCCGGAAGATGGAAGCGTTCCATGGAAATGTGTGGCAGCAGGCAATGACATTATCATGCCTGGAAATCCGGATGATGATAAGAATATTCGCCAGGCATATAAAGAAGGTAAACTTACAGAAGAAGAAATCCGAAATTGTGCCGGACATCTGGTATCTATGATCCGTAGATTAGAGCGTACAGATTGTTGAAATGATTTTTCAAACATGCTCTAAATGAAAACAGATAGAATTCTGGCATATGCTGAAAATACAGTAATGAGAGGACAATATTAATTATTAAAATCAATCGGAAGACCATCAGAGGCCTTCCGATTGATTTAGTGCTCATAATAACTGGATTTTTTATTTGCATCAGCAGATTTTCAGCAGATTTTCAAAGGAGAAAATCTCTTTTTCAGACATTAATTCTTCAAATCTGTTCAGGTTAAGATCTGAGTGTTCCAGTTCTCTTGAAAACTGATAACAGATACGGATCTGGTCATCTAGCTTAAACTGCCGGTTGTTTTTCAGATAGGTTCCCACATTTAATTCATGGATGAACAGGGTGCACACAACTGCCATTTTCACCTTGGCGAAGATCTCATCATCATAAACTGCACCGCAGAAATAGGTATAGATCCAGTAAACAAGAAGCTGTTCCTCCTGAATCTGCCAGTCCGGATAAGAGAAATCAAATTCACTTTTCTGCCAGGAATAAAGATTTCCGGAGTCAGACTGCGAATCTGTATTTCCATTATACAGTGGAGTCAGACAATTCTTTAAGTATTCCTGCCATCCCGGGCGCAGAACCTCCATTTCCGGGACAACAGTTTTCCACATTTTTTTAAATAATTGTTCTGGTGTATTTGCGCAGGCAGATGCAACAGAACTGTTTTCTATGTTATCTGTATTTATACGAGAGTAAATTTTGCTGCAAAATCTATCTCCGTATCCGGAATCTTCATGTCGTTTTCGCATTTCTTCCCATTTAAAGAGTTCATTTTTATTTACACATAACTGGAAATCATGTGCAGCAGCCAGAAGTTTCCACAGACGTTTCTGCATGGGTACAGCTCTGTCCTGGATGATATCTATAAGCATATCACGGGTGTCCATAAGTGCAGTGAACAGGAAATAATCAAAGTCATCATAGACTTCTTCTTTTGTCTTTTTTTCTTTTGTGATAAAGTGTACCTTTTCTTTTTGGGAAAGTAAAATCCTTGCTGCCTCCGGACAGGAGAGCGACAGGGAAATCTCACGCAGACCTTCAAATTCTTCAATATGTCTAGGATAATTTCTGCAGGTTCTGCAGAACATTTCCGGTCCTGCTTCTGTGTAGATATCACACAGGTTCTCTTCGTTGAGAAAAGCACAGCGTCTGTTATACTGGCGGAAAACATGTTCTTTCCAGTCAATATCATTGTGCAGGCGATTGCGGAATGGACCTTTAAAGTGCTGGTACTTCTTCAGTGTCTGATCGTCAATCACGATCTGCCATCCTGCGCAGCAGGTATCCGGACAGGCTCCTGCAATGCAGGAAAATTCTTTATAGTAGTTTGGAAATGTGTATTGCATGATATTAAATAGGATCCTTTCTTTTTTTCTTAAGTTTACGGTAAGTTCCTGCAGTCATGCCACAGGATTTGCGAAAGCTCTGGGAGAGATAACTCTGAGAGGAGAATCCTGTGAGATGCGCAATATCTGAAATCCCGTAATCAGTATTTTCCAGAAGCTCCTTGCACACTTCGATGCGTTTTCGGTTCAGATAATTGATAGGAGAAATCCCATAATATTTTGTAAATTCATGACTCAGATAATACTTATTAAGATGACTGAGTTCTGAGAGGTGATCCAGAGTAATATTTTCCCCGTAATTGGAGTCAAGATAACGCTTAATATGAGCGCACTCTTTACTTGGATGCTGGGCGGTGATCAGTTCAAATGGTGAATCCGTAATGCGCCGAAGCTGCAGGATCAGAATATCCAGCATATGACTGCAGATGGTTTCATATCCTTCAGACTGTCTGTCCAGCTCCTGAAACAGAGAATTAAAGTAAAATAACAAATCTGTTTTCTTTTCACGACAGTTAAAAATGCGATACTCTTTATGACCGTTAAAGGAAAAACATAGTCCGTCCACACCTACTGTAAAATAACTCAGAGGAGGACTCCCTTTGGAGATTTCAGTGTGATTGATATGTGGATTAATGATGACCAAATCGTCCTTTGAGATTGGGAAAATCTGATCCTCGATCAGAAAATCTCCCTGACCGTCACGTACATAGAACAATTCTGTAAAGGCATGAGAGTGAGGAATACTGGGCCAGTCACCCTCGTAGCGGGAAGAAGAGGTATTTAAAAGCGTAATATTCTGAGCTGTTGGGTGTTCGGGGCTGAAACGAAATGATTGTGAGCTCATGGCAGATTCTCCTTTCTTCTGTTTACGGCAGATGAGTATATTTGTAGCAATTTTGTTGGCGGATTCTGAATGATAGTATTTTATATCGCAAAAGATATAACTGAGATTCTTCAGGATAATTAGAATAAGTGCATAAAAAATGATAAAAATAAAATCAACATCAGTTATTAAGGTAAAAAATAGAAGGCTTTTCAGATAGCTGATAACATATTTTCTATAATACCATAATTTTTTTGTAAGAGCAAGATTTCTAAAAAACAAAGCAAAAAGTGAATTGAAAAAAATTTTGAAAGAAAGTATTTTATAAACAGATAGACTGAAAATAATGTGATTACAGAAGCGAACGGACAGTAATTATCCGCTTGTCAGCAAAATGAAGGAGGTAACAGAAAATGGGAAAAGGTCGTGTAACCATACCAACTGACCTGGATGTAGTTCCACAGACACTGGAAATGATAGAAGAGTGGGGCGCTGATGCTATACGTGACTGTGACGGAACAGAATTTCCGCAGAAATTAAAAGACACAGGTGCCAAAATTTATGCAACCTACTATACAACTCGTAAGGACAATGCGTGGGCGAAAGCACATCCGGAAGAAATCCAGCAGATGTATATTATGACATCTTTCCACACAGCGGTTGCAGATACACTGGAGATTCATCTGATGGATCACCTCTATCCGAATATGCTTGCAGTCAACACAAGAGATGATATCCGCAGATGGTGGGAAGTAATGGATCGTACCACAGGAGAGCCGGTACTGACAGATCAGTGGTCATATGAAGAAGAGACAGGAAATGTAGTGATCTTATCTGCGAAACGCTTCCATGAATATACTGTAAGTTTCCTGGCATATATTATGTGGGATCCTGTACATATGTACAATGCAGTAGTAAATGACTGGAAAGACGTAGAACCGCAGATTACATTTGATGTGCGTCAGCCGAAAACAAGAGCACACTCTCTGGAACGTCTGCGCAGATTTCTGGATACTCATGAGTATGTGGATGTTGTGCGCTTCACTACATTTTTCCATCAGTTTACTCTTATATTTGATGAACTTGCAAGAGAGAAATATGTAGACTGGTTTGGTTATTCCGCTTCAGTCAGCCCATATATTCTGGAGCAGTTTGAGAAAGAAGTGGGCTATCCTTTCAGACCGGAATATATCATTGATCAGGGATACATGAACAATACCTATCGGATTCCCTCAAAAGAATTCAAAGATTTCCAGGCATTTCAGAGACGCGAAGTTGCGAAGCTTGCCAAAGAGATGGTAGATATCGTACATGAATACGGAAAAGAGGCCATGATGTTCATGGGAGATCACTGGATTGGTATGGAACCGTTTATGGACGAATTTGCATCTATCGGACTGGATGCTGTAGTTGGAAGTGTTGGAAATGGTGCGACCCTGCGTCTGTTCAGTGATATTAAGAATGTAAAATATACAGAAGGAAGATTTTTGCCATACTTTTTCCCGGATACGTTCCATGAAGGCGGCGATCCTGTAAAGGAGGCAAAAGTAAACTGGGTAACAGCAAGAAGAGCAATCCTTCGAAGCCCGATCCAGAGAATAGGCTACGGCGGATATCTGAAACTTGCCCTGGAATTCCCGGATTTTGTACAGTATATCAAAGAAGTCTGCGAAGAGTTCCGCACTTTATATGATAACATTCAGGGAACGACTCCTTATTGCGTAAAACGGGTAGCAGTCCTGAATTGTTGGGGAAAGATGCGCTCATGGGGTAACCATATGGTACATCACGCCATCTATTACAAGCAGAATTATTCTTATTTCGGAATTATCGAAGCATTAAGCGGCGCACCGTTTGATGTATCATTTATCAGCTTTGATGATATCAAAGCAGACAAAGATCTTCTGAAGAAGTTTGACGTAGTGATCAATGTAGGAGATGCGGACACTGCACAGTCAGGCGGCGAGAACTGGATCGACGAAACAATCATCACAGCAGTCAGAGAATTTGTATATAATGGCGGTGGATTTATCGGTGTAGGAGAACCGGCAGCACATCAGTGGCAGGGCAGATTCATTCAGTTAGATGATGTACTTGGAGTAGAAGAAGAACATGGATTTAACCTGAATACAGATAAATATAACTGGGAAGAACACAGAGATCATTTCATCCTTAAAGATGCAGAAGGCGAGGTTGATTTCGGTGAAGGTAAGAAGAACATTTATGCCTTACCGGAAACAGAAATCTTAATCCAGAAAGACCAGGAAGTGCAGATGGCTGTAAAGACTTTCGGTAAAGGAAGAGGCGTTTATATCAGCGGACTTCCATACAGCTTCAAGAACAGCCGCGTGCTTTATCGTGCAGTCCTTTGGTCAGCATCCGCAGAGGAAGAACTTCACTGCTGGTATTCAACCAACTACAATGTAGAAGTACATGCTTACGTAAAAAATGGAAAATACTGCGTAGTCAACAACACTTACGAACCACAGGATACAGTAGTTTACAGAGGTGATGGAAGCAGTTTCCGGTTACATATGGAGGCAAATGAGATCAAATGGTATCAGATATGAAAGATATCGGATAGATTTTATCTGTAAAATAGATTGAAAAGCAAGTCAGTGAAGAAATAACAGAACAGGTTCAGACGTGAGCAGAATGCTTTTGCCTGAACCTGTTTTGATGTGTCAATAAGTTGATTTTTGAACAATCTTGCGTTTGAATTTCTTATTTACGCATCGTTGTCGGTCGCTGTAGCCACCGGCATATAATTATTTAATTAAGCTGTTATCATCAAAGTAGTTGATCTGCATTGCTGAACGAACATCATGAAGTGTCTGTGCAGCTTTTGCTTCAGCAACCTTGCTTCCCTCTTTGAGGATATCATATACATCATCAAGATGCTGTTCCCAGTATTTACGTCTTTCGCGGATTGGAGAAAGCTCTGCCTGGAGTACTTTGTTCAGGAATTTCTTAACCTTGACATCACCCAGACCGCCGCGTGTATAATGAGCTTTCAGTTCATCCAGATTCTGATATTCAGGCAGGAACTCTGCGAAATATTCCGGTTTACAGAATGCATCCAGATAAATAAATACAGGATTTCCTTCCACACGTCCCGGATCTTCCACACGAAGATGATTCGGGTCTGTGAACATGGACATAACCTTCTTCTTAACATCAGCTTCTTCATCTGAAAGGTAGATGCAGTTTCCGAGAGATTTGCTCATTTTTGCTTTTCCGTCAATACCTGGCAGACGTAAGCATGCTTTATTGGATGGCAGAATAATCTCAGGCTCTGTCAGAGTTTCACCATAAACAGTATTAAATTTGTGGACGATCTCCTTGCACTGCTCGAGCATTGGAAGCTGATCTTCGCCAACCGGAACAGTAGTAGCGCGGAATGCAGTGATGTCTGCAGCCTGGCTGATCGGATAGCAGAAGAATCCAACAGGGATGCTTGCCTCAAAATTACGCATCTGGATTTCAGATTTAACTGTAGGATTACGCTGTACACGTGCCACAGTAACAAGGTTCATATAATAGAAAGTAAGCTCTGTAAGCTCCGGAACCATGGACTGGATAAAGATAGTGGATTTCTCAGGATCAATGCCGCATGCAAGATAATCCAGGGCGACCTGAAGGATGTTCTGGCGAACTTTCTCAGGGTGTTCAGCGTTATCTGTTAATGCCTGTGCATCTGCGATCATAATATAAATTTCATCATATAAGCCGGAGTTCTGTAAACGAACACGCTCGGATAATGAACCAACATAATGTCCAACATGAAGGCGGCCTGTTGGGCGGTCACCGGTTAAAATAATTTTGCTCATTTTGCTCTCCTAAAAGTAAATTCCGATTTTCCAGAGAGTTTCTGGAAATTCTCAGTTACTATTATTATAAGGCCTGTGAATGTTACCGTCAATGATTTTGGGGGAATAAATCAGGATATAATTTATTGAATATTTATGCAATAAATACATTTACAGAATTGATTAAAAGAAAAGATTCTGCTAGAATAATAAATAGCTTCCGACAGGATTGCAGAGATGTGTAATAGAAATATGTCATGCATTGCATGATAAGATAAAAGGAGTATTTACCATGCCAGTATTTGATTTCAGCGGTGCTTCAGACAAGAAAACAGGCGTACAGTCTGAATGTACCTACACTACGTTCCAGTCCAATGAAAAGGAGACTTCCCCTGAGAAACCGATCATGATCCTGGATAACAGCAGCCGTCAGTGGAAACATCATTCCTGCGGTATTTTTACTAATCCGATTAAACGTACATCCTTTGAATTTAAAGAAGATGACGGCGTTTTCAGTGCAGATATTATCAGTATTGATTCAAGATTTGTAAGTCTTCTGAAATGGCTTGGGGAGAATCATATCAATGTGCGTCTTTCTGGAGAGAATAAAGAGAATGGTTATGCAGTTTATAAGATTCGTGAAACTGCTTTTGGCGGCGGTACGAAACTTTCCGCAGAGGACGGATTTCTTCAGTTTATGATCGAGAGACTTCTTGCAAGCAGTGCACCTGCAGAGATTGTTGAGGATGAAGATGAGGAAGAAACAGGGGACGAGATGAAGCTGACAAGCATTCAGAGCATCACTGATTTTATGACCTGCGCAGGCAGAACCCTGCCGGATAATATCCGTCTCTGGGCGAGAAGAAACCTTGCAGTTGCCCGTTCACACGAAGTATCTCCGGAGGAGAGACGTCATGCTCAGAGAGCACTTTCCATCATGATGAATGTACAGTGGAAGAGCAATTATTTTGAAGCAATCGATCCTCAGGAAGCCCGCAGGATCCTTGATGAGGAACTCTACGGAATGGAATCTGTAAAGCAGCGTATCATTGAAACAATCATACAGATCAACCGTACCCATACACTTCCTGCATACGGACTTCTCCTTGTAGGTCCTGCAGGTACAGGCAAATCCCAGATTGCCTATGCAGTTGCCCGTATTCTGAAACTGCCTTGGACAACTCTGGACATGAGTTCCATCAATGATCCGGAACAGCTTACAGGAAGTTCCAGAATCTATGCAAACGCAAAGCCCGGAATCATCATGGAAGCTTTCTCGGCAGCAGGAGAATCCAACCTTGTATTTATTATCAACGAGCTTGATAAAGCAGCGTCAGGTAAGGGCAACGGAAATCCTGCAGACGTACTTCTTACTCTGCTTGACAACCTTGGATTTACAGATAACTATATGGAATGTATGGTGCCCACAGTGGGCGTTTATCCTATTGCTACGGCAAACGATAAATCCCAGATCAGCGCACCTCTGATGTCCCGTTTCGCGGTGATCGATATCCCGGATTATACATCAGAAGAGAAGAAGATCATCTTCTCCAAATACGTTCTTCCGAAAGTTCTGAAACGCATGAGCCTGAAAGCAGAAGAATGTGTAGTAACAGAAGACGGTCTGGATGCCATCGTTGAATTGCATAAAAATACAAGCGGTATTCGTGATCTGGAACAGGCAGCAGAGCATATCGCAGCCAATGCCCTGTATCAGATTGAAGTAGATCACCTGACAGGTGTGACATTCAATGCAGAGATGGTAAGAGAATTACTTTCCTGAAAAACTGAAATTATATGTCTGAAAAAATCTTGACATAAATAAAAATTAAGAGTATACTTTCAGACATCAACAGGATAAAATTTAGAAATTGCTGATAAAAATAAAATAAGATCTTCAGGGCAGGGTGCAATTCCCTACCGGTGGTAAAGCCCACGAGCCGTAAGGCATGATTCGGTGAAATTCCGAAGCCGACAGTATAGTCTGGATGAAAGAAGAGAACAAAATATGGAAAAATGGAAATGTTTTTACGACTATGGTCAATTGCTCTAGAATATTTTTGTTCCAGAGCAATTGATTTATATAAATAAATTCAGATATTTTTTACTCTGCCTTGATCAATCATTTAGATCAAGGCATTTTTAATGGGGTGATAAGATAAAACTAATAAACAAATATGATCAAGAAAAATTTTAGAATTATGGCAGGAGGATATAAAATGGTGACATTTCATACAATTGAAGGTGCATTAGAAGATTTAAAAAGAGGAAAGATTATTTTGGTAACGGATGATGAAAATCGAGAAAATGAAGGAGACTTTATTTGTGCAGCACAATTTGCTACAACAGAAAATATAAATTTCATGGCAACGCATGGAAAAGGATTAATCTGTATGCCAATGTCGGAGGAGTATGTAGAAAAATTAAAACTTCCGCAAATGGTGGAAAATAATACAGATAATCACGAAACAGCATTTACTGTATCGATCGATCATATTACAACAACGACAGGAATTTCAGCAGTAGAGCGTTCAATTACAGCTATTGCATGTGTGGATGAAAATGCAAAACCAGAAGATTTTCGAAGACCGGGACATATGTTTCCATTAAAAGCAAAGAAAAATGGAGTTTTAGAAAGAAATGGACATACGGAGGCAACGGTAGATTTATGTAGATTAGCAGGTTTAAAAGCGTGTGGATTGTGCTGTGAGATTATGAGAGAAGATGGCACAATGATGAGAACAGAAGAATTAGCAAAATTAGCAGAGCATTTTCAAATGAAATTTATAACAATCAAGGATTTGCAAGATTACAGAAAACGCAAAGAGATATAAAAGAAATAGTCAGTTGACGATTGATCTCTCAGAGGATTTTATGTTGGTGGAAAGCTGTAGTGAGATTGCGAATGTGATAGATATTGTGGAAAGTTAGATGAATTAGGACAAAATGGGACAAATTTTGTGATAAGCTAGAAATGTATAAAATCAAGAAAGAAGGATTCCACATTAGAAAATGTATAAGGATCCTTCTTTTTATTTGGAGATAACGAGATGGCAATATCAAAATTAATGCATATGAAAGAAACAGAAGGAAATCCAGCGAGACACTTAAAAAGAGCAATCGAATACGTTATGAATCCAGAAGAGGATATTAATCGACGATTGTTTGGTTTCTATTATGTATAAATTTAAAAAAATTGATATAAAAAATGTAGGATTTATAAGGTCTGCAAAGTGTTTTTAATTTATTCAACAACTTCAATTCCATCAATATTCGGAACACACATCATAGAATAGTTTGTATGATAAATGACAAATCCAGGTTTTGCCTTTGGCGGCTTTCTTAGTTCTTTTCTCTGAACATAATCAATCTCAACCTTCGGTGCCTGACGCCCCTTGGAATAATAAGCTGCAAGGCGGCCAGCTTCTTCAAAGGTAGCATCTGGAAGAGTCTCCGCTTGTTCCTTTCGTACAATAACATGGGACCCAGCCATATTCTTTGCATGGAACCACCAGTCCCCGCCATTTGCAAACTTAAAACTTAATTCATCATTCTGATAGTTATTTTTCCCAACATACATATGGAAACCATCAGAAGAGACAAAATGTAATGGTTTGGATTTTGCCTGTTTCTTTCCCTTTTTCTTTCCGTGACTCTTAATATAACCATAATCAGAAAGTTCATCTTTGATCAGCTGCAGGTCTTTCTCATCTTCGGATAAAGAAAGAGCAGTAGAGATCGAATCGAGATGATCAAGATCAGCTTTTGTCTCCACGACAAGCTCAGAAAGAGCTTCATAAGTACGTTTTAGCTTATTATATTTTGCAAAAAACTTTTTGGAATTCTCCAAAGGAGTCTTTGTTGGATCAAGAGGGATCGTAATCTCTTCGTTTGTGTAATAATTCATGCAAGTTAAAGATTTTGCATTTGGCTCAAGTCCATATCCATATGTCTGTGTAAGTTCTCCATAAACTTTGAATTTCTCACGTTTCTCGGTATCCTTTAACTGACGAAGCTGCAGATCATATTTCTTGCTTGTCCTCTCAAGAGCAGTCTGCACGATCTTACGAAGGTCAGAAGATTTCTGCTTCATTCTTGTATATTTTTCCTTCTCAGAATAATACCCGATCAGCACGTCAAAAATAGAATCATATGTTTTCTCTGTACAGTCAGGATAAGAAGTTAAAGGAATACAAGAAAATTCCTTAGGTTCTTCCCCAGAATAAATGATATTTGGCTGATATGCCTCATCTTCTACAAGAGCATTTAATTTTACAAGCTGGCCATATAATCCAGCAGCACTATCATCGGTCAAAGAATCAGTAGATGCATTCCCATCGAGCCCTGCACGATAACAAAGTTCATTTGCAATTAAAGGACTCATGCCTGTGATGGAAGTATAAAGTGCTTTGCAAAGATTCAGTGGTTTTGTGATGATATGCTGATAAAAATCCTCTGTAGTCAGACTTGCTAAAGGATGTTTCCCTTTAGACGGTGGAAATGTGTAAGTACGTCCAGGTAAAACCTCTCTGACAGAACTGATATTTGCAGAGATATGCTTGATACTATCTAAGATCACATCATCACTGTTTACAAAAATGATATTACTGTGTTTTCCCATGATTTCAACGATCAGACGTTTCTGGCAGACATCTCCAAGCTCATCCAGATGCTCAATCTTAATTTCGATAATACGCTCAAAGTCAGGCTGTGTGATCGAAATGATCCTTCCACTACTGATATGTTTACGAAGCAGCATGCAGAAGTTTGGAGCCTGCATAGGGTTTGCTTTTCCTTCTTTCGATAAATAGACAAGAGGAAGAGAAGCACTGGCTGAGAGATGAAGTCTTGTTGTCAATCTCTCTTTTTTGATCACAAGCGTGATCTCGTCGGCCTCTGGCTGATAAATCTTATAGATTCTGCCACCGATGATCTGTTTATTAAGTTCTGATATAATATTTGAAATGACAAATCCGTCGAATGCCATGATAAATACCTCCTGGTAATAAAATCAGTTATCTAATTTAAAATAATAAGATAAATCCGTCAAACAATTATATCAGAAATTCGAAAAAGTATAAAGAAAAAACGATCAAATTCACAAATCATAGAAAGATAGTCGGGATTTTGTTGTAATTAAAATCATTTCTTATTATAATGAATATTAAGTGTACAATAAAATAATCTATGGAGGACAAGTCATTGAGAAAAGAAGCGTCAAAGAATGCATGGAAGCAGTTATACGACATTACATTAAAACTAGACAAATTAGAGCCTTGGAATTACCTTGGTGACACACAACTTGTAACCATTCAGCTAAAAGACAGAGAAGAACCTGTATTTTGCAGTGTGATGGGAAAATTCAGCGGAGAAAGAGGAATTGCAGTCTTTGATGGAGTTGAAGGCTTAGGAGATTTCTATATGATCCTTGGAAGTGAAGAAGGGGATCTTCCAGCACAGTATCTGATGGATGAACATACAAGTCTTACATGCTTCTGGGGAAGCATGATGAATGTGCCAGATGAACAAAGAAAAGTTATCGATGAATTAGATATTCGTTTTAAGACGATCAGTGACTGGATTTACTTTGTTTCTTATAAGAAAGGTTATAAACCATATCAGTTAGATGAAGATGAAGTTGCACTTCTTATAGAAACTTATGAGAACCTGTATATGGTAGTGGAAGCAGTCAGACAGGGAGAATTAAACCCAGAAATCGAACAGGCAGAAGGAATCGTTCGCCGCTATAATACTGAAAATGATACTTGGGAGATGTTTGTAAAAGAGATACCAGAAGCTGAAAAAGAATTTCCGTCAGTGATGTTAGAAGATCAGGGATTAAAAGATGAATTAAAGGATCAAAAACAGATCGATCTTGAAGTGATTTTAGATTTTACTTATCTTCCAGTTATGGTAGAAGGGGAAGAAGAAGGGGAGCGTCCAAAGAATCCACTTTTATTTATGGCATATGATAATACCGATGGCGGTGTGATCACAATGGATATTTTAGAAGAGGGTGATGATGAGATCAGCAGAACATTAGGATTCTTTATCAGTTTTGTGCAGCAGAATGGAAGAATGAAGACGATCAAAGCAAGAAATCCATGGATTTTTGGAGCATTAGAGGATATTTGTGAATATTGCAGCGTGGACCTTGTATATGATCCGATAGAGATCATGGATCAGGTGATCGAAGAAGTTGTTTCTCAGTTGTAGGAATTTCATGTAACATATCAAAAGATGAATTAGAGTGAACGAGGTTGACAAATAAGTTAAGGATTGGTAAAATACAGATAATTTGATGTACTACCTAAGTAGCACTTTAATTCGATAAAGTATCAAGGAGCGGCAAAAATATGAATAAAAAGAGAGTCCACACACCAGAAGGTGTCAGAGATGTATATGGAACAGAATATGGACAGCGAAGTAAGCTGAAGGCAAAATTAAACAAAGTTTTTGCATCTTACGGATATGAAGGGATCAGAACTCCAGGATTTGAATTCTTTGATGTATTTAACAGTGAAAAAGGAACCGTATCCGCAAGGGAAATGTTTAAATTCTTCGATAGAGAAGGAAATACCTTAGTTCTTCGTCCGGATGTCACACCATCCATTGCACGCTGTATCGCAAAGTATTTTAATGAAGAGAATATGGGAATCCGTTTATCTTATGCAGGAAATGTATTTTTAAATAACTCAAGCTATCAGTTGAAGTTAAAAGAAACATGCCAGTTAGGTGCAGAATTAGTCAATGATGCGTCTGTACAGGCAGATACAGAATCTATTGCAATGGCAATTGATTGTTTTCTGGCAGCTGGATTGACTGATTTCAGACTTTCTATCGGAGAAGTTGAATTCTTCAACGGATTGACACAGACGATCAAAGATGAAGAAGTCAAAACACAGCTTCGAGAGCTGATCTTAAATAAGAATTATTTTGGATTAATGGAATATGTAGAGACATTAGATCTGTCTGATAAGATTAAAGATGTATTTTTACATTTTAACGAACTGAATGGAGATGTAGCGATCTTAGATCAGGCAGAAGCAATGGTTGAGAATGAACAGTCTAAGAAAGCGATCAAAAGACTTCGCGATGTATATGATATCTTAAAATTATACGGCAAAGAGCGGTATGTAAGTTTTGATCTTGGAATGTTAAATAAGCATAATTATTACACAGGAATCATTTTCAAAGGTTATACTTATGGAACAGGAGATGCAGTTCTAAAAGGTGGACGATATGATAATCTGATCGAACAGTTCGGAAAGAAAGCCCCATCAGTTGGATTTGCGATCGTATTAGATGAGCTGATGATGGCATTAAGCCGTCAGGGAATTCATATGGAAGCAGATCATATGGATACAATGATCATTTATAAAGAAGCAACAATGAAAGATGCGATCCTTCGAGCAGAAGAATTAAGAAAAGAAGGAAAGAAAGTCATCTTAGAGAGAAAGAATGATCTGTGCAGCAAAGCAGACTATGAAAGATTTGCTAAAGAGCATCGCCTCGGTGGAATTCTTTATTTCATCTAATCAACAAATCGAGCAAAAGAAGGGAAACAAAAGACCATGAGATATATTACATTTGCCCTGGCGAAAGGGCGCCTTGCAAAGAAAGCGATGGCTTTATTAGAAGAGATCGGAATCACATGCGAGGAAATGAAAGACGAGAAAACAAGAAAATTAATCTTCGTAAACGAAGAATTAAAATTAAAATTTTTCTTATCCAAAGCAAGTGACGTGCCAACTTACGTGGAATATGGGGCAGCTGATATCGGTGTTGTTGGAAAAGATACGATCCTTGAAGAAGGAAGAAATCTATACGAAGTATTAGACTTGAAATTTGGAGCTTGCAAGATGTGTGTGTGCGGACCCAAAGAAGCGAAGAAATATTTAAACAGTAATGAGATCATCCGTGTGGCATCCAAATACCCACATATCGCTAAAGAATATTTTAATAATCAGAAATTACAGACAGTAGAGATCGTTAAGTTAAACGGATCTGTTGAACTTGCACCGATCGTTGGATTATCAGAGGTGATCGTCGATATCGTTGAGACAGGAACAACCTTAAAAGAAAATGGATTGGAAGTCTTAGAAGAAGTTTGCCCATTATCAGCAAGAATGGTAGTGAATCAGGTAAGCCAGAAGATGGAACAAGAACGAATCAGCAAGATCATCGTTGCACTAAAGAAGATCTTGGATGAAAAAGAATAGGCCGGAGGAGAGAAATATGAGAATAGTAAAAGTTAACAAAGATTCCATTGCAAATATTTTATCAGATTTATTAAAAAGAAGTCCTACAAACTATGGGGATTTTCAGGATAAAGTCGATGCGATCATCAAAAATGTCAGAGATAATGGAGATAAAGCTGTCTTTGATTATACAGCACAGTTTGATAAAGCGGAGATCAACGCAGACAATATTTTAGTTACAGAAGAAGAAATTAAGGAAGCTTACGAAGAAGTGGACGATGAATTGATCAAAGTTATCCGCAAAGCGATCAAGAATATTCGTGATTTCCATGAAAAACAGATTCAGAAGAGCTGGTTTGAGACAAGAGAAGACGGAGTAATGCTTGGACAGAAAGTAACACCAATGGAAACTTGTGGTGTCTATGTACCAGGTGGAAAAGCAGTTTATCCATCTTCTGTTTTAATGAACATTGTTCCAGCACACGTTGCAGGAGTGAAAAATATCATCATGACAACACCTCCTGGAAAAGACGGAAAAGTTACAGCAAATACATTAGTTGCAGCGAAAGAAGCTGGAGCAACAAAAGTATATAAAGTCGGTGGAGCACAGGCAATTGCAGCGATGGCATTTGGAACAGAGTCTATTCCAAAAGTAGACAAGATCGTAGGACCTGGTAACATTTTTGTGGCTCTTGCCAAGAAAGCAGTTTATGGAAACGTAAGTATCGATTCCATTGCAGGACCAAGTGAGATCTTAGTGTTAGCTGATGAAACAGCGAATCCAAGATATGTGGCAGCAGACTTACTTTCCCAGGCAGAACATGATGAGATGGCAAGTGCGATCCTTGTTACAACAAGCGAAGAATTAGCACGTAAAGTATCTGATGAGATTGACGGATTCTTAAATCAGTTATCAAGAAAAGAGATCATGGAGAAATCTTTAGATTCCTTCGGATATATTCTTGTTGCAAGCGATATGAAAGAAGCAATTGATACGGCAAACGCTATTGCGTCTGAACATATGGAGATCATGACAGCAAATCCATTTGATGTTATGACAAGGATCAAGAATGCAGGAGCGATCTTTATCGGAGCATACAGCTGTGAACCTTTAGGAGATTATTTTGCAGGACCAAACCACGTACTTCCAACAAATGGAACAGCAAAATTCTTCTCTCCATTAAGTGTTGATGATTTCATCAAGAAATCAAGTGTCATCTACTATTCAAGAGAAGCCTTAGAGCCAGTACACAAAGACATCGAATTCTTTGCGAAGCAGGAACAGCTGACAGCACATGCTAATTCCATGAAAGTAAGATTTGAAGATAACCAGGAAGGATAAAAATATGAGTAGAAGTGCATCAATTGAGAGAAATACAAGTGAGACAAAGATCAAACTTTCCATTGATCTTGATGGAAATGGAAATGGAAATATCCATACAGGAATCGGTTTTTTTGACCATATGTTAAATGCATTTGCACGTCACGGATTTTTTGATCTTGATGTGGAAGTTGAGGGAGATCTCTATGTAGACTGCCATCATACGATCGAAGATGTCGGAATCGTACTTGGAGAAGCGATCAAACAGGCCGTTGGAGATAAGAAAGGGATCAAACGTTATGGATCATTTATGCTTCCAATGGATGAGACATTAATGTTATGTGCGATCGATCTGTCTGGAAGACCATATTTTGTGATGGATTGTGATTTTACGGTTGATCGCGTTGGAGAATTTGACACAGAGATGGTAAGAGAATTCTTTTATGCAGTATCTTACGGCAGCATGATGAATCTTCATTTGAAGAAATTACATGGAGAGAATAATCATCATATGATCGAAGCAGCATTTAAAGCATTTGCAAAAGCTTTGGATGAAGCAACCAGCATGGATCCAAGGATCACAGATGTACTTTCCACGAAAGGAGCCTTATAAGATGAGTAATGAGGCAAAACCATTAAACAGCAAGATGAGTTTTGATGAATTCAAATTAAACAGCGACGGAATGTTAACCGTTGTTGTACAGGATCATAAGACAAATGAAGTTTTGATGGTCGCATATATGACAAAAGAAGCATATGATAAGACGATCGAGACAGGGATTATGACTTATTACAGCCGAAGCCGTGATGAATTATGGATCAAAGGGGAGACATCCGGACATTATCAGTATGTCAAAGATTTATATATTGACTGCGACAGAGACACCTTACTTGCTAAGGTAAAACAGATTGGGGCTGCCTGCCATACAGGAAATTATTCTTGCTTCTACACAGATTTATTAGAAAAAGAAGATTAAGAACGTAATCTTTGTGAGAAAATATTTGTGTTTCTAAGTTCGATTTGGTATAATCGACTTTATAAGATAAGGAGGCAAGATTATGACAGCATTTTTATCAGAATTAGTCTCTTATGTATTGAAGTTTGCGATTCTTTTTGCATGCTCTGCGGCAGGAATTTATTTCGGAGTCGGTCGTGCGAAGGCAAAGAAGAAAGAATCATAAGATCATACATGATTAAGAGAAGATCATTTAGCTGCATGAGAATACAGGCTCATGCAGCTAAAAAGCCGTAAAGGCAAGGTCTTCTTAAATATAATGAAACGACACTAGGAGGATGAAACGTTGAGAGCATATGGAGTCAACGAACTCAGGAAGATGTATCTTGAGTTTTTCGAAAGTAAAGGACATTTAGCATTAAAGAGTTTTTCACTCGTGCCAAAGAACGATAACAGTTTATTACTGATCAACGCTGGTATGGCACCACTGAAACCTTATTTCACAGGACAGGAAGTACCACCAAGAACAAGAGTGACAACATGTCAGAAGTGTATCCGTACAGGAGATATTGAGAATGTTGGTAAGACAGCAAGACATGGTACATTCTTTGAAATGTTAGGAAACTTCTCTTTTGGAGATTACTTCAAACATGAAGCGATTGCATGGTCTTGGGAATTTTTAACAGAAGTGATCGGATTAGATCCTGACAGATTATATCCATCTGTATACGAAGATGATGATGAAGCATTCGAGATCTGGGAGAAAGAGATCGGAATCGCACCAGAGAGAATCTTCCGTTTTGGAAAAGAAGACAACTTCTGGGAGCATGGGGCAGGACCTTGTGGACCATGTTCAGAGATCTACTATGACCGTGGAGAGAAATATGGATGTGGAAGCCCAGACTGTACGGTAGGATGTGACTGCGACCGTTATATGGAAGTATGGAACAACGTATTTACACAGTTTGAGAATGATGGACACAACCATTATACAGAATTAGAGAATAAGAACATTGATACAGGTATGGGACTGGAACGTCTTGCAGTCGTTGTACAGGAAGTAGATTCTATCTTCGACGTAGATTCTATCAAAGCGATCCGCGATGAGATCTGTAAAGTTGCAGGAGTTACTTATGGTACAGACCACGAGACAGACGTATCGATCCGTGTGATCACAGACCATATTCGTTCTGCTACATTTATGTTATCTGATGGTATCACACCATCTAACGAAGGACGTGGATATGTACTTCGCCGTCTGATTCGCCGCGCAGCAAGACATGGAAGATTATTAGGAATCGATCATCTGTTCTTAACAGATATCAGTAAAGTCGTGATCCGTGAATCTAAAGATGGATATCCAGAATTAGAAGAGAAAGCAGAATTTATCTTCAATCATTTATCTCAGGAAGAAAAACAGTTCAACAAGACGATCGATCAGGGACTGTCTATCTTAGCAGATATGGAAAAAGCTATGAACGAGAAAGGCAGCAAAGAACTTGCTGGTGCAGATGCGTTCAAATTATATGACACATATGGATTCCCATTAGATCTGACGATCGAGATCTTAGAAGAAAAGGGATTTACTGTAGATAAAGAAGGCTTTGAAAAAGAAATGCAGGTTCAGAGAGAGACTGCCAGAGCTGCAAGAAAGACAACAAACTACATGGGTGCAGATGCAACTGTATACGAACAGTTAGATCCAGCCATGACAACAAAATTCGTTGGATATGATGAACTTACTTGTGAAGGTGAGATCACAGCTATGACAACAGAGACAGAAGTTGTTTCAACTCTGAACAAAGGAGACAAAGGAACGATCGTCGCTGACCAGACAGCATTCTATGCTACAAGCGGTGGTCAGGAAGCAGATAAAGGTGTGATCATCAGCGGAGATGCATCTTTTGAAGTAGAAGACGTCATTAAATTATCCGGTGGTAAGTTTGGACATGTTGGACATGTAGTCGAAGGAACATTCAACGTAGGAGACAAAGCAGTCTTTACAGTGAATGAGAAGAACAGAGCATTAGGTGCAAAGAACCATAGTGCAACTCATTTATTACAGAAAGCATTAAGAGAAGTGCTTGGAACTCATGTAGAGCAGGCAGGATCTTTAAATAATGCGGAACATTTAAGATTCGACTTTACACATTTCTCACCATTATCTGATGATGAGATCGCAAGAGTTGAGAAGATCGTCAATGAAAAGATTGCTCAGGATCTTCCAGTTGTGACAAAAGTTATGTCTATGGAAGAAGCTAAGAAAACAGGAGCTATGGCACTGTTTGGAGAGAAATACGGAGACGAAGTACGTGTTGTATCCATGGGAGATTTCTCTGTAGAATTATGTGGTGGTACTCATGTGAAGAATACAGGAGCGATCACAGCATTCAAGATTTTATCTGAAACTGGTGTTGCATCAGGAGTTCGAAGAATCGAAGCAGTGACAGATCAGGGAGTATTTAACTACTACCATAAGCAGGAAGAAGAATTAAAAGAAGCAGCCAAAGCATTAAAAGCTACACCAGCAACACTGCTGACAAGAATTGAATCACTTCTTGCAGAAGTAAAAGAATTAAAGAGCGAAAACGAATCCTTAAAGAGCAAACTTGCAAAAGATGCTCTGGGAGATGTTATGGATCAGGTAGAAGAAGTAAAAGGAGTGAAACTTCTTGCAACTTCTATAGAAGACGTTGATATGAATGGACTTCGTGAACTTGGAGATAACTTAAAAGAGAAATTAGGAGAAGGTGTCATTGTCCTTGCTTCCCAGAAAGACGGAAAAGTATTCTTAGTTGCCATGGTAACAGACGAGGCACAGAAAGCAGGAGCACACGCTGGAAACCTGATCAAAGCGATCGCCGGATGCGTTGGAGGCGGCGGTGGAGGACGTCCAAATATGGCTCAGGCCGGAGGAAAGAATCCAGCCGGAATTCCAGAAGCAGTAGCAAAAGTAAAAGAAATTTTAGAAAGTCAAATTTCATAGTTGACAAAAATCTAAAATGTGATATACTAATCTAGTGCAAAAAATTAAAACCCAAACAGTCCTATGCACAAGTACAAGACTGGAGGGGAGGTCGGGAATAGAATGTCAAACGTAATCGTTAAAGAAAATGAATCTTTAGATAGCGCTCTTCGCAGATTCAAGAGAAACTGTGCAAAAGCAGGAATTCAGCAGGAGATTCGTAAAAGAGAACATTACGAAAAGCCAAGCGTAAGACGTAAGAAAAAGTCTGAAGCGGCTCGTAAGAGAAAATCTAAATAATTTTTACTTGATTGAAAAGATAAGCATCATTTACCTGGGAACAGGTATATGGTGCTTTTTTTCGGCATATATTAAACCAAATGCCACAAAAGGAGTTTTGCATGAAGAAGAAACCAAAAGAAGTGATTGCTAAAGGACTTTCTCTTCCAAGAGATGTGGTGTTTGGAGATTTCATTATAACCTTGACAGGAAACTGTGAAGCATACATAGAAAACTACAGGGGAATCGTATCATATGATGAGAATAAGATCTCGATTCAGGGAAATCATGTCATATTAAATATTTGTGGATGTGATCTGGCAGTTGATTTTTACTCACAGGAATCAATGAAGATCAAAGGAAAGATCAAAAGGCTGGAATATGTATGATATTCTTTGAAAGGAGCATGAGAAATGCTTAAAATTCTGCACTTTATATTTGGAAGGCTGTATTTTCAAGTCAAAGGATATCAGACAGAGCGTTTTTTGAATCTCTGTGCAAAAAATCATCTTGTATTGTGGGAACTAAAACCAGTATCAGACGGCTATGTGTTTTTTATCAGACGAAGTGCTTATCAAATGTTGGAAGCATTAGCAGAGAAAGCAAATGTTGATCTTACATTACAAGGGCAAAAAGGACTGCCATATTTCTTAAAAGAACATAAAAAACGCAAAATATTATTTTTTTCCATGTGCTTATGTGGTTTGATGATTTTTTCCTTTAGCCAGTTTTTGTGGGAGATCACGGTTTCTGGCGGGGAAATATATTCAGAAAGTGAGATATTAAAATATGTCACAGATAATTACTATCATTTAGGAACATTAAAATATCAGATTGACTGTGATGCATTAGAAGACCATCTGAGGGAAGATTATGCTGAGATTGCGTGGGCATCCTGTTCGATTCAGGGAACAAGACTGCATATTGAGATAAAAGAAACCTTAGATCGCAAAACAAAGCAGAATCCAAAGAAGCCATGTGATATAGTGGCAAATAAATCAGGGATCATTATAAAAATGGCGGTCAAAAGTGGAACACCGCTTGTAAGTGTTGGGGACAGTGTCAAAAGCGGAACAACTTTAATTTCTGGACTGATCTATTACTACAGTGATGATTTTACCGTGACACAGACGGATAAGATCAAGGCAGATGGTGAAATCGTGATGCGCACCAAAGAGGTGTACAACAATTCAATTCCCATGGAATATTACGAAAAGCTGATCACAGGCAAGAAAAAGAGCATCAAAAATTTATATTTTGGACAGTATCAATTCGATTTTCCTGAAAAGAAAAGACAGGATCATACAAATGTTATGACAAAGAGAAGATCATTAAAGATAGGGAAATCTTTTTATCTGCCCATTGGGATCACGATGCAGATAACTGAAAGATACAGGCCAAAGAAGAAAATCTTGACAAAAAAAGAAGCACAGTTAAAATTAAAAAAACAGCTGGAACGATATCTTATGAAGAAAGCAAAAGCAGGAGCAAAGATCGTTCATTGTGAAGGAAATTATAAAAAAAAGAACAACCGATATGAAGTTAATGCATCGATCATCAAAGAAGAAAGTGTCGGAAAGATCCGAAATATCAAGAAATTAACAAAGAAACAAGAAGAAATGATCACACCAACAACAGCGCAGCAATAAATAAAAGTTATGAATCAGGCCATATGGATTTTGCCACTCAGGTTGAAAAACTTTGTAACAGATGGTAGAATACATAAGGAATATACACAAAGAAGGAGACTGAGAATTAGATGAATCCAGTTGAAATAGAAATGAATTTTCCGGCAGAACATGGCGGGAATGTATTCGGGCAGTTTGATGCCTATATGAAGAAAATCGAAAAAACACTGCATGTGAGTCTGATCCTGAGAGGTGACCATTTAAAATGTATTGGAACACAGCAGGCAGTTAATCATGCAATCTCCGTGATCGATGAATTACTCGAATTATCCAAACGAGGAAATGTGATCACAGAGCAGAATGTAAACTATGCGTTATCGTTATCAATGGAAGAGAAATCTCCCAGTCTTTTGGAGCTTGATAAAGATGTCATCTGTCATACGATCCAGGGTAAAGCAGTCAAACCAAAGACTTTAGGACAGCAAAAATACGTCGATGCGATCAAGAATAAGATGATCACATTTGGAGTCGGTCCTGCAGGAACTGGTAAGACATATCTTGCAATGGCAATGGCGATCACAGCATTTAAGAATGATGAAGTCAGCCGTATCATTTTAACAAGACCAGCAATTGAGGCAGGAGAGAAGCTAGGCTTCTTGCCTGGAGATCTACAGAGTAAAGTTGATCCATATTTAAGACCATTATATGATGCATTATATGAGATCCTTGGGGCTGACGCATTTATGAAGAATATGGAGAAAGGCTTGATCGAAGTCGCTCCATTGGCTTACATGAGAGGACGTACACTGGATAATGCATACATTATCTTAGATGAGGCACAGAATACGACACCTGCTCAGATGAAGATGTTCTTAACACGTATTGGATTTGGGTCCAAAGCGATCATCACGGGTGACTTAACACAGAAAGACTTGCCATTTGACAGTATTTCAGGATTAGAAGAATCTCTAAGAGTGTTAAGAAAAGTTAAGGAGATCGGGGTCTGTGAGCTTACCAATAAGGACGTTGTCAGACATCCATTAGTACAGAAGATCGTTGCAGCATATGATCAATATGAAGCAGCCAGATCTGCGAAAAAGAATAAGAATAACAATAACAAAAAGAACAGAAGATAGGAATGTTATGAGTATTATAATCGAGAATGAATACGAAGGGGAGATCAATATCCCTTATGAAAAGATCGCACATGAAGTGATCGAGGCAGCAATTGATTATGTGGACTGCCCTTATGAGTGCGAAGTGAATTTAATGCTAACCGATAATGAAACGATTCATGCGATCAACAAAGAACAAAGAGAGATCGACCGGCCAACAGACGTACTGTCTTTTCCAATGGCAGAATACGAAGAACCAGCGGATTTCTCAAAGATTGAAGAAGATCCGATGGCATTTGATCCGGAGAGTGGTGAATTTCTGCTTGGAGATATCGTGATCTCCATGGACAAGGTATGGGAACAGGCCGAGAATTATGGACACAGCAGGGAGAGAGAATATGCCTTTTTGATCGCTCACAGTATGTTACATCTGTTTGGATATGACCATATGGAAGAGGAAGAACGAAAAGATATGGAAAAACGTCAGGAAGAGATTTTGACAAAGACGAAATATACAAGAGATGAAAGAGGTTTAGTATGAGTAAAAGCAGCAAAAACTCATTTTTAATGCAAGGAATGATCTTAGCCGCAGCATCCATTGTCTGCCGTGTGATCGGATTATTATATCGTAGTCCACTGTTTGGGATCATCGGCGAAGAAGGTATGGGATACTATTCTTATGCGTATAATATCTACAATATCATTCTGCTGATCGCATCCTTTAGTATTCCACTTGCGGTATCCAAATCAATTTCTGCAAGACTTGCGAAGAAAGAATATATCAATGCTCAGAGAATCTTCTATGGAGCATTAGTTTATGCAGTTGTCGTTGGTGGTATCGCGTCCATGATCGCATATTTTGGAGCACCAACCTTTGTCGGACATCAGAAAGGTGCAACACTTGCCCTTCAGGTCATTTCCCCAACGATCTTTTTCTCTGGAATTCTTGGAGTTCTTAGAGGATATTTTCAAGGACATAATACCATGGTGCCAACATCCATTTCCCAGATCATTGAGCAGATCTTGAATGCGATCTTTAGTATTTTGATGGCATATGTACTGATCTTACCATATCTGCCATCAAATAAGATCACATATGAGATCGCAAGACATGGGGCAGCAGGTAGTGCGATCGGTACAGGAGTCGGTGTTTTAACAGGCTTGATCTTCTGCTTTATCATTTATCGTGCATACCAGCCAAAGGTCAAGATTCAGATGAAACATGACCGTACAAAATATATTGAATCTTATGGGAATATCTTAAAGATTTTGTTATTAACGATCACACCGGTTATCTTTAGTACAGCGATCTATAACTGTAGTGCAACGATCGACCAGACGATCTTTAGTAATATCTTAGTAGGAAAAGGAATTACGGCGAAAGTAGTTTCAGGATTTTATGGACTGTTCAGCAGTCAGTATAACGTGCTGATCAACGTTCCAGTTGCGATGGCATCTGCACTTTCCAATGCGATCGTGCCAAATGTTTCTGCAGCTTATGCGTTAGGCAAGAAGGACGATATGAACGACAGTATCCAGATGGCGATACGTTTTACGATGATGATCGCGATCCCATGTGCGGTTGGACTAGGTGTGTTAAATAGTTCGATCAATGGATTGATCTTCGGTGCAACATATGCCAAGGGATTAGGAGCTGCCATGCTTCGGGTCGGTGCAGTTTCCGTTATTTTCTACTGTCTGTCAACGTTGACAAATGGTATCTTACAGGGAATGGGAAAGATGAGAGTGCCAGTCAGACATTCTGCGATTTCCGTTGTGGTCAATATCGTTGTATTATGGCTTTTATTAACATACACAGATTGTAAAACATATGGATTGGTATTTGCGACTATGGCATTTTCCCTTGTGATGTGTCTGTTAAATGCACACTCCATCAAGAAATACACAGGTTTTCATCAAGAGATCACAAAGACATTTATCAAGCCTGCATTAAGTGCAGCAGTGATGGGTGTTGTCTGTTTTCTGATTCAGTATGCGGTTCAAAGCGTTCTTCCATTCGGGCGAGTATGCTTTGCGGTCTGCGTGATCATTGCAGTGCCAGTTGGAGCACTGATCTATTTTGCAGCGATCATTAAGTTAAAAGTGTTTACAGAAGAAGAACTTACTAAGATTCCAAAAGGAAATCTGATCGTCAGATTAGCAAAGAAATTACATTTGCTGTAAGGATCGTAAGGGCTTCCATTTATAAAAGGAAGAAAAAGTCCAGATCTGCTATGATTTGGGCTTTTTGTATAAATTCCCTTATCTTTGGTAACAATATAGCCAAAGGAGGGTTGCATTATGAAGAAGATCAATCGATTTTTGATGATATATATGGTTGTGATCACAGTTTTGTGCATCTGTATGTGTTATCTTGCATTCTCAGCAAATGAAAAGAAGGACAACCTCAAGGAAGTTCGTTCTCAGATAACAACAACAGCTGAAAAAAAACAGACCAAAGCAGTCAAGAAGGTTAAGGCAACGTACAGTCTGAAGATTCTTGATGGAAGTCTGGCTGTGATCAATAATAAGACCAAAGAAGTTTTTGAATATACAGATATGAAGAAAGAGAATCTGCCAGCAGACATCAAAAATATGCTGAAAGAGAATTTTATCTTTGAAAACAGAGAAGAAGTATATCATTTTCTGGAATCATACAGTAGTTAAAATAAATATTTGGAGAAAAATAACGAATGAAATATGATGTGATCATCGTTGGAGCAGGGGCTTCTGGTATGATGGCAGCGATCACAGCAGCTAGTCATCATAAGAAAGTTCTCTTGCTTGAACGGATGGATAAATTAGGAAAGAAAATATTAGCAACGGGAAATGGAAGATGCAATCTGTCAAATGCTTACATGGACGAGAATTGCTACAGAGGGCAGAGACCTTCCTTTGCCTATCCGATGATCGAGGAATTTGGATTAGAAGATCTCATTCAGTTCTTTGAATCTCTCGGAATGCTTGTGACAGAGCAAAATGGATATTATTATCCTGCATCTTTACAGGCAGCAACTGTTGTTGATACATTGACACAGAAATTAAAGCATCTGCACGTGGATATTCTGACAGAATTTGAAGTCACGAAAGCAGAGAAACGTAAGTCCACATTTTATGTCTATGGAAATGACAAATGTTTTCAGTCAAGCAATCTGATCCTTGCAACTGGTGGATGTGCACAGCCAAACTTAGGAAGCAACGGAAGTGGATACAAGCTTGCCAAAGACTTTCATCATAAGATCACGGATACATTCCCGTCTTTAGTAGGATTAGAAGCAGAAGGAAAATATTTAAAAGACACCTCGGGAGTTCGAAATGTCAGTAATGTCAGCGTCTACGCGAATAATGAATTGATCGCCAAAGAACATGGAGAAGTTCAGTTTACAAAATATGGGATTTCAGGGATCCCGATTTTCCAGATCAGTCATTTTGCAATCGAAGCATTAAGAAGAAAGAAAAAAGTAAAAATCTATTTAAATCTCATGCCACAGATGGTAACCTTAGAAGAAACAACAGAAGTATTCTTAAAGAGTTGCAATTATAAGACAGTCGAAGAATTCTTCCAGGGATTTTTAAATAAAAAACTGGTATATGCAATCTTACTGAGATTAAAGATTGATCCAAGAAAACCAGTTGCTCAGATATCCAGGAAAGATCTTAACAGGATCTTAGATATGATCCAACACTTTGAAGTTGAGATCAAAGGATATAAAGGATATGATATGGCACAGGTAACAGCCGGAGGCGTATCCACAAAAGAAATCATACAAGGAACATTAGAATCAAAGTTATTAGAAGGGCTTTATGTTGTCGGTGAATTACTAGATGTCGATGGAACATGTGGAGGGTACAACCTTCAGTGGGCATTTACATCCGGATACATCGCTGCAAGCCAGATAGGAAGACAATGATAAGAATCAACCAGATCAAGCTGCCGATCGATCACAAAGAGGCAGCACTTGAGAAGAAGATAAAAAAAGCATTACATAATACAGAATATAAACAATACAAGATCGTAAAACGGTCTATTGATGCGAGGAAAAAAGAAGAATTATCTTATGTGTATGCAGTTGATGTGACATTAGGTAAGGGTCAAGAAGAGAAATTCCTCAAAAAGAACAAGAATCGTAATATCATGGCAGTAAAAGAAAAGAAGTTTGAATTTCCAGAAAATCAGCGGGAATTTAAATATCCACCGGTTGTGATCGGAATGGGACCGGCAGGTCTGTTTGCAGCACTGATGCTTGCAAGAGCCGGATTACATCCGATCGTCTTAGAACGAGGGAAAGATGTCACAAACCGTATGAAAGATGTAGAACATTTCTGGGAGAGTGGCGAACTGAATCCTGAATCCAATGTACAATTTGGAGAAGGAGGAGCAGGAACATTTTCAGACGGAAAACTAAATACCTTAGTAAAAGACAAATTCGGAAGGAATAGATTCGTTTTAGAAACTTTTGTAGAACATGGTGCACCAGAAGAGATCTTATATGAAAATAAACCACATATCGGAACGGATCTTTTAAGAAATGTCGTTGCAGGGATCAGAGAAGAGATCAGATCTCTTGGCGGAGATGTCCGTTTTGAGGCGAAAGTGACAGATTTCGTGATCCAGGATGGAAAATTAACAGGGCTGATCATCAATGATAAAGAAGAAATTAAAACAGAAGCAGCGATCTTAGCACCGGGACACAGTGCCAGAGATACATTTAAGGTCTTATCAGATCGTGATCTGGAAATGAATCCTAAAGCTTTTGCGATTGGACTTCGTGTGGAACACCCGCGTGAGATGATCGACCATTCGCAGTATGGAAAGGGAGCAGATCAATATGATCTTCCAGCTGCATCATACAAACTAACATATCATGCAAACAATGGAAGAAGTGTGTATTCCTTCTGTATGTGTCCGGGAGGTTTCGTGGTCAACGCGTCCTCAGAGCCAGAACGATTGACGGTCAATGGAATGAGCAATCACGATCGAGCAGCAAAGAATTCCAACAGTGCGATCATCGCAAGTGTTACACCAGAGGATTTTGATGGAAATGACGCATTAGCAGGCGTAAGATTTCAGCAGAAATGGGAAGAAAAAGCTTTTAGCGAAGGAAAAGGAAGAATCCCGGTTCAGACATTAAAAGATTTCAGAGAAGGAAAGATTACAGAATCCTTTGGCGATATCACACCGAATACCAAAGGATTGACAAGTTTTGGAAACTTAAGAAACTGTCTTCCAGAACCGGTCAGTGAAGCGATTTCGGAAGGAATGCAATATTTTGATACAAAGATCAAAGGATTTAATCGAGAAGATACGATTTTGTGCGGAATTGAAGCAAGAACATCTTCTCCGTTAAGAATCGAGAGAGATCAAGGATTTGAGAGCAATATCAAAGGAATCTACCCATGCGGAGAGGGAGCAGGTTTTGCTGGCGGCATCACTTCTGCAGCAATGGATGGAATTAAGGTTGCACAAGCCCTCGTTACAGTGTAAAATACCTTTCAAGGAGTGAATGTAAAATGAATAATCGTGAAAAACTAAAAGATAAACAAAGAATTGTCGTCAAAGTAGGTACATCTTCTTTGATCCATAAAGCAACAGGAAACATCAATTTATTCCGATTAGAGAAATTAGTCCGTGTTTTAACAGACTTACATAACAGCGGAAAAGACGTGATCCTGGTATCTTCAGGAGCGATCGGTGTAGGATTTAAAGCCCTGGGATTAGAAAACCGTCCGACATCCCTTCCAATGAAGCAGGCATGTTCTGCTGTAGGACAGGGACAGTTAATGATGATCTACCAGAAACTGTTTGCTGAATACAATCAGGGATCTGCACAGATTCTGATCACAAAAGAGACGATGCTCAATGACGAGAGAAGATATAACGCCAAGAATACATTTGAAGAATTACTAAAACTCGGCGTGATTCCGATCGTAAATGAAAATGATACGGTATCTACAGAAGAGATCGAGTTTGGTGACAATGATACTTTATCTGCTGTCGTAACAGCGGTTGTACAAGGTGATCTATTGATCCTCCTGACAGATATTGACGGACTTTATACGGATGATCCACACAAGAATCCACTGGCCAAACTGATTCCTGAAGTACCGGTCTTAGATGAAAAGATCGGAAGAATGGCAAAAGGAGCTGTAACTAAGGTCGGAACTGGCGGAATGGAAACAAAGATCGCAGCAGCCAATATCGTAACAGATGCTGGGGCAGATATGGTGATCGTAAACAGCAATAATTTAAATAATGTCAATAAAGTTGTTGCAGGAGAAGAGATCGGAACATTATTCTTAGCACACAAACGACCAGACTTTGATTTCAAGAAATATTTAACAGAACGCCCATATTTTAAGGCATAATAAGATAAAACAATGTATTATATAGAAAGGAAATATTACAGATGAAAGAAAAAGATATTCAAAGAATTAATGAATTATACAATCTGGATAAATCCATTGGGTTAACACCAGAACAGAAAGAAGAACAGAGAAAATTAAGACATGAATACATCCAGTCTGTTCGTGCAAACTTAAGAGCGCAGCTTAATAATGTAAGTATTAAAAATGAAGATGGATCGATCACTCCATTAAAACCAAAAGGATTAAACTAGAGCAGATTAGATAGAACATATTGATGATAGATGCAAACCGCACCGAAAAGGAGGCATTCATAATGTTGGAACAACTAGGAAAACAGGCAAAAGAAGCATCGATAATTCTTGGAAAAGCAGGGATTGAAGATAAGAATGAAGTATTAAGAGAAGCAGCCAAATGTCTGGTACAGAATCAGGAATATATCTTAAGTGAGAATTATAAAGATGTAGAGAATGCAAAAAGCAATGATATGAGCGAGGCGTTGATCGATCGTTTATCCCTGAATCCTGACCGTATCGAAGCAATGGCAGAAGGACTTCGTCAGGTAGCTGAACTACATGATCCAATTGGTTCTGTAGAACATATGCAGAAAACACCGAATGGACTTTTGATCGGTAAGAAAACAGTACCATTAGGAGTTGTCGGTATCATCTACGAATCAAGACCAAACGTAACAGCAGATGCATTTGCACTATGTTTTAAGACAGGAAATGCGTGCCTTCTTCGTGGTGGAAGTGATGCGATCAATTCAAATCTTGCGATCACAAATGTGATCCAGAGTGCACTAGAATCCTGCAATATGCCAAAATACAGTATCCAGCTGCTGACAGATACAAGCCGTGAGACAGCTACGAAGATGATGCAGTTAAATGAATACTTAGATGTTCTGATCCCAAGAGGTGGTGCAGGACTCATTCAGAGTGTTGTAAAGAATTCTACAGTGCCAGTGATCGAGACAGGAACAGGAAATTGTCATGTATACGTAGATGAATTTGCCCAGAAAGACATGGCAGTTAACATCATCATCAATGCAAAGACACAGAGACTTGGAACATGTAATACATGTGAATCTTTAGTATTACATAAGAACATCTTGGAGAGTCACGGTCCAGCGATCATCGATGCTTTATTAGAAAAAGGAGTACAGGTACGTGGAGATGAGAGAGTTTGTGCTTTAAATGACCAGGTCATCCCTGCAACAGAAGAAGACTGGGGAACAGAATACTTAGATTCTATCATTTCTGTGAAAACTGTCGACAGCTTTGACGAAGCAGTGGCACATATCAATCATTACAATACGGGGCATTCGGAAGCGATCGTCACAGATTCTTACCAGAATGCACAGGAATTCTTAAATCAGATCGATGCAGCAGCCGTTTATGTTAATGCATCCACAAGATTTACTGATGGATTTGAATTTGGATTTGGAGCAGAGATCGGAATCAGTACCCAGAAGATTCATGCCAGAGGACCAATGGGATTAGATGCACTGACAACCAGCAAATTTATTATTTATGGAAATGGACAGATCCGCAAATAATAGAATATAAAAGCCAGAATTGTAAATTATTTCAGGATCTTAAGAAAATCTGAAGAAAAACATAGAATTTTGTATGCAAATGCAAAGAAATTGTTAAAAAAACATTGAAAAATAAAAAAGACTATGGTATTATAAGTCTTGTGTTCAAAGGAGTTTTCATTTTATGAGAACTCTTTTTTTTCGCAATGGAAAAAAATGTAAAGAAGAAAGGAAGGCTTAAAATGGCATTGTTTACATTTAGCGGCGGTGTTCATCCGGCAGATGGTAAAGAATTTGCAAAGAATTCACCAATCACCGAATACCTGCCAAAAGGAGATGTTGTTTTACCTTTAGGTCAGCACATCGGTGCTCCTGCACAGCCAATCGTTAGCAAGGGAGACCAGGTGTTAGTAGGCCAGAAGGTGGCAGAAGCTGGAGGATTTGTATCCGCGAATATTTTCAGCTCTGTTTCAGGAACTGTAAAGGCGATCGAGCCAAGAATGACTCCAGCCGGAGCAAAAGTTAACTCTATCGTAATTGAGAATGATGGAGAATTCAAAGAGGCTGCCTTTGAGGCAAAACCTTATGATCAGATGTCTAAAGATGATGTTTTAGCAGCGATCAAAGAAGCTGGAATCGTAGGACTTGGTGGAGCCGGATTCCCAACACATGTGAAATTAGCGCCAAAAGATCCAGATGCGATCGAATATATCATCGTAAATGGAGCGGAGTGTGAACCTTATATCACAGGTGACTACCGCATCTTAATGGAGACACCAGAACTTTTAATTGAAGGATTAAATATCGTACTTGATATGTTCCCAAAAGCAAAAGGTATCATTGGTATTGAAGATAATAAAAAAGATGCAATTGCTAAAGTAGAAGCATTAGTAAAAGGTGATGCAAGAATCAGCGTTGCTACATTAAAGACAAAATACCCACAGGGTGCAGAACGTTCTTTGATTTATGCAACAACAGGAAGAAGCATCAACTCCAGCATGTTACCAGCAGATGCAGGATGCATCGTAGATAACGTAGCTACGATCGTAGCGATCAAAGAAGCTGTCAAAGATGGTAAACCATTATACGAACGTGTTGTGACAGTTACTGGAGATGCGATCAAGAATCCAAGCAACTTTAAAGTACGTACAGGAACAAACGTACAGGAACTGATCGAAGCAGCTGGTGGATTTAAGACACAGCCTGAGAAGATCATTTCTGGTGGACCTATGATGGGTATGGCAATGTTTACAACAGATGTACCAGCTGTCAAAACATTCTCATGCTTCTTAGCATTCACAAAAGATGAAGTTGCTGCGAACCAACCAAGCAATTGTATTCGTTGTGGAAGATGTGTAAGCGTCTGTCCACAGAAGCTGATGCCAGCAAAATTATCTGTATTAGCAGATCATAATCAGTTTGACGAGTTTGAGAAACTTTATGGAGCAGAATGCGTTGAGTGTGGATCTTGTTCATTTGTATGTCCAGCAAAACGTAACCTTGCACAGTCCATGAAGACAGGTCGTAAACAGGTATTAGCTAACCGTAGAAAGAAATAAAGGAGAGATACATATGAGCGAAACATTATATCATGTGTCAGCCAATCCTCATGTAAGAGATAACGGCTCAACACAAAAGATTATGTTAGATGTTATCATCGCATTACTACCCGCTACAATTTTTGGTATCTATATCTTTGGAGCATCTGCGGCACTGACAGTTGCAATTTCTGTTGCTACCTGTGTTGTCGTTGAGTATATTTACCAGAAACTTATGAAACAGCCAATCACTGTAGGTGACTTAAGTGCGGCATTGACCGGACTGTTACTTGCATTAAACTTACCATCAGGAGCACCATTCTGGATGCCGATCCTTGGTGGAATTTTCGCGATCATCGTTGTAAAACAGGTGTTCGGTGGATTGGGACAGAACTTTATGAACCCAGCCCTTGGTGCAAGATGTTTCTTAATGATCTCATTTGCAGCAAGAATGACAACATTTACATATGATGGTGTAACAACAGCAACACCACTTGCTGTTATGGAACAGGGAAAAAGCGTAGATGTTATGAAATCATTCTTAGGATTCGTTCCTGGAACAATTGGTGAAACATCTGCATTATTACTGATCATCGGTGGAGCATACTTAGTATTTAAGAAAGTCATCTCTCCGATCATCCCATGTGTTTATGTTGCAGTTGTAGCAATCTTCGTACTTATCTTCGGTGGTCATGGATTTGATCTATCTTACATGGCAGCACAGATCTTCAGTGGTGGATTAATGTTAGGTGCGATCTTCATGGCAACAGACTACGTAACATCTCCAATTACAAAGAACGGAAAGATCATCTATGCGATCGTTCTTGGTATTTTAACTGGATTATTCCGTCTGTTCGGACCAATGGCAGAAGGTGTATCTTACTCAATCATCATTGCAAACTTATTAGTTCCACTGATCGAGAGAGTGACAGTACCAACTCCATTTGGAATCGTAAAAAAAGGAGGTAAGAGCAATGAATAAGAATCTCGTAATGGATTGTATCAAATTATGTGTGATCACATTAATTGCAGGACTCCTTTTAGGTATCGTATATAATGTAACAAAAGCACCGATCGCCGCACAGGAAGAAAAGACAAAACAGGAAGCTTACAAAGCCGTATTCAAAGATGCAGCGAAATTCGATACAGTAAAATTAGACCAGAAAGACGTAGCAGCTGTCTTAAAGAAAAATGATCTTGGACAGAACACGATTTCTGAAGTTGTAAAAGCAGTTGACAAAAACGGAAAAGAACTTGGATACGTATTCTCTGTAACAAACCCAGAAGGATACGGTGGAGATGTATCTTTATCTGTAGGTGTTAGAGATGATGGAACAGTCAATGGTTATGAAACATTATCCATCAGCGAAACAGCTGGTTTAGGTATGAAAGCCAAAGAACCAGAATTCAAGAGTAACTTTAAAAACAAAAAAGCAGACAAATTTGAAGTTGTAAAAGATGGATCTGGTAAGAACGATGATTCTAAAGTAGATGCCATCAGTGGTGCAACGATCACAAGCCGTGCTGTCACAAGTGCAGTTAACAGCTGTGTTGCATATTCAAAGAGCCTGAAGGGAGGTAATTAAACATGAAACCAAATCCAATGGAACGATTGATTAATGGTATCGTAAAAGAAAACCCTACCTTCGTCTTAATGTTAGGTATGTGTCCTACATTAGCAGTAACAACATCTGCGATCAACGGTGCAGGAATGGGACTTTCAACAACAGCCGTATTAATGTTTTCTAACATGATCATTTCCGCATTAAGAAATGTCATCCCTGATCGTGTACGTATCCCAGGATATATCGTAGTTATCGCATCTCTGGTAACAATCGTACAGTTCCTATTACAGGGATATGTTCCAGCAGTTAACGACGCATTAGGATTATACATCCCACTGATCGTAGTAAACTGTATCATCCTTGGACGTGCAGAATCCTTTGCAGCAAAGAACGGACCAATTAACTCCTTCTTTGACGGACTTGGAATGGGACTTGGATTTACTGTAGCCTTAACAATTTTAGGAGCATTCCGTGAATTATTAGGAGCAGGTCAGATCTTCGGAATGCAGGTAATGCCATCTGCATACGAACCAATCACAATCTTTATCCTGGCACCTGGAGCATTCTTCGTACTTGCATGCTTAGTAGCGATCCAGAATAAAGTTAAGAGCAAAAAACCTAAAAAAGCCGGAGAAGTACAGAGCGGTGGATGCGGAGATTGTGCTCACTGCGGAAACAGCGCTTGCGGTTCCAGAAGCTTTTTTGATACAACTGTAGATGACAAATAAGGAGGATTAAGATGAAAAGTTTACTGTTAATTGCCATCGGTTCAGCGCTGGTAAATAACGTCGTATTAAGCCAGTTCCTTGGTTTATGTCCTTTCCTTGGAGTTTCTAAGAAAGTTGAGACAGCAGCCGGAATGGGTGCAGCTGTTCTCTTCGTTATTACTATCGCATCAGCAGTTACAAATTTAATTTATACATTTTTATTAGTACCAACAGATTTAACATACTTAAATACGATCGTATTTATCCTGGTAATCGCAGCATTAGTACAGTTCGTAGAAATGGTATTAAAGAAATCTATGCCAGCATTATATGAATCTCTGGGAGTATTCCTTCCACTGATCACAACAAACTGTGCAGTTCTTGGTACAGCATTAACAAACGTACAGAACGACTATAGTTTCATCGCCAGCGTAGTCAATGGTATCGGTATCTCTTTAGGATTCCTAATTGCTATCGTTATCCTTGCTGGTATCCGTGAAAAGATGGAATACAACAACATCCCAGAATCTTTCAAAGGAATGCCTATCACACTGTTAACAGCAGGATTAATGGCAATCGCATTCTTCGGATTCTCAGGACTTATTTAGGAGGTAAAGAAGATGAATATATCAGCAATTTTACTTGCCATGGTTGTTGTCGGAGGAACCGGTCTGCTTATCGCAATCTTACTGGGAATTGCCTCAGAGAAATTTAAAGTTCCTGTAGACGAGAAGGAAGTAGCCATCCGTGCAGAACTTCCAGGAAATAACTGTGGTGGTTGTGGATACGCAGGTTGTGATGGACTTGCAAAAGCAATCGCAAATGGAGAAGCACCAGTGAACGGCTGTCCAGTTGGTGGAGCAGCTGCAGCTGAGAAGATCAGTGCGATCATGGGTGTAGAAGCAGGAGAATTCGTGAAGAAAGTTGCATTTGTAAAATGTGCCGGAACTTGCGAAAAAGCATCTGACAAATACCAGTACTCAGGAGTTCAGAGCTGTATCGAAGCGATGAACGTACCAGGTGCAGGACCAAAAGGATGCGAATTTGGATGTATGGGATTTGGAAGCTGTGCAGCAGTATGTCCAGAAAATGCGATCTCTATCGTGAACGGAATCGCTCACATCGATGAAGAAGCATGTGTAGGATGTGGAAAATGCGCAGAAACATGTCCAAAAGCATTGATCGACCTTGTACCAGAAAACAAGAAAACAAGAGTACAGTGCAGCTCTAAAGAATTCGGTAAAAACGTTATGTCTGTATGTAAAGCAGGATGTATCGGATGTAAAGCATGCGAAAAAGTATGTAAACTTGGAGCGATCAAAGTTGAAAACAACATCGCACAGATCGATTATGATAAATGTGTAGGTTGTGGATTATGTGCAGGTAAATGTCCAAAAGGAATCATTACAGGAAAGAAATTAGTTCCTAAGAAACCAGCACCAAAGAAAGAAGCTTAATCTTTCTTTATATCATTATAATAATAAAGAAGCAGGAGATTCGAGAGATCAGAATCTCCTGCTTTTTTCTGCTTCTATTCATGGAAAAAAAGAATACTATTATAATAGGAAGAAAAAGGATTCCTGACATGAAATTTCTCGAACTTCGGCAAAAAGATGTGATCAATTGTAATACAGGAGAATGTTTAGGCTTTGTCCTAGACCTCGAATTTGAAATCCATACGGGTAAGATCTGTTATCTGATCGTTCCCAAAACAACGAAGATGCTCATATGCGTTGGCAAGAATAAAGTTTACAAAATCCCCTACAAATGCATTGTAAGGATCGGCAGAGATACGATTCTAGTCGATATCAACGAAAAAGAATGCCTGAAATAAAAGAAAAGCTTTCTTTTCTACAAAAAAAATGATATACTTCAAGCAGTAAAAACACGGAGGTACAAGAAGATGAGATGCCCATATTGTGGAAGTGAGAATTCCAGAGTCGTAGATTCCAGACCGGCAGAAGACAACAATGCGATCCGTAGAAGAAGACAATGTGACGAATGCGGAAAACGTTTTACAACTTATGAGAAGATAGAGACAGAACCGTTGAGTGTCATCAAGAAAGACAAGACACGACAACTCTACGATCGAAACAAGATTCGGAATGGAATCGTACAATCCTGTCACAAACTCCCAGTATCCATGGGGCAGATCGAAGCAGCGATCGATGAGATCGAGACAAAGATCTATAACATGGGAACAAGAGAAGTCGAAACATCTGTGATCGGAGAGATGGTCATGGACAAATTAAAGGATTTAAATGAAGTTGCATATGTAAGATTTGCAGCCATTTACCGTGAATTCAAAGATGTGAACACATTTATGAGTGAATTAAAGAAATTATTAAAATAATCACAATTGTTTTGAATAAACAAGATTGTAAAAATATTACTTTTGTGATAAACTAACCATATCATTTTGAAACCAGCTTCCTTTTTGAGAAGAGAAGGAGTTGAGTATTATTTATCAGGAAGTAATCACAGGAATCGTCAGTGGAGTGAGTGGAAAGCTCATCCACGTAGAAGTAGAGATCAGAAACGGCCTGCCATATTTTACAATGGTAGGCTATCTTTCCAAAGAATCTATGGAAGCAAAAGAGCGGGTTGCATCAGCACTGCGCTCCATCGGCCATCCCTTACCGTCGATGAAGATCACCGTTAATTTATCCCCAGCCAATATAAGAAAGAACGGAACCGCGTTTGATTTCCCAATCGCCGTGGCCTTTTTAGGATGCCTGAATTTAATCGATGCAAGCAAGTTAGATGACATCTGTATCATGGGAGAATTAGGACTAAACGGCAAGATCAGAGGTGTAGGAAACTGTCTTCCGATTGTTTTAGAAGCAAGAAAACAAGGAATTCACAAGTTCTTTGCGGCAAGTGAAGATGAGAATTCTCTAAGAGGGATCGAAGATATTGAAGTGGTATTTATGGACAGTTTACAGGATGTCCTGGACTATTTTCATGGAACATATCATCAAAAAAGTTGCAGAAGTGCCACAACTTATCAAAAGGAAGAGTCAGAAGAAGACTTCAGTGACATCATCGGACAACAACATTTAAAAAGAGCGATGGAGATTGCGGTCACTGGAAGACATCATCTATTGATCATTGGTTCCCCAGGTTCAGGAAAGACAATGGCAGCCAGAAGGATCCCGACCATTCTCCCACAACTATTAAAAGAAGAGAAGATGGAAGTTCAGGCAATCTATGATGCCACTGGAATTCCACGGTATTTAGAAGATGATACCAGACCATTTCGCCAGCCACATCCAATGATCCCGAAAGCTGCATTCCTTGGAGGCGGCAAGACGCCGACGGCAGGAGAGATCACATTAGCACATCATGGCATTTTATTTCTGGACGAATTTATGGAATTTAAAACAGAATGTATCGAAGCACTCAGACAGCCATTGGAAGATGGAACAATCGATATCACCAGAAATGGGATCTACCACAAGTTTCCGGCAGACTTTCAACTGATCGCCACCATGAATCCATGTCCTTGCGGTTATGGATTGGAAGATGGGATCTGCCGATGTACTTATCATGAAAAAAAGCGTTATCTAAAGAAATTGTCCGGTCCGATCTTAGACCGTTTTGACATGGTCCTATGTCTAAGTAAAAAAGAGGCTGATACACAGAAGATACAAAAAGAGAGTCAAGAAACATCCCATCAGATCAAAGAACGCATCGAAACAACCATCCAAAGAGAAAAAAAGTTATTAAAAAACTATCAATGCAGTGATACCAGCCATTTAAGCCACATACAGTTAAACAAGCTCCTTCATTTATCCAAAGAATGCAAAGAGATTTTAGATATCGCCTATCGATCTGGCAAGATCACAAGGCGAGGAATGGATAAGATTTTAAAAGTAGCACTGACGATCATGCTTATGGAAAATGAATCAGAGATCAAACCGATCCACCTGATGGAAGCCATGACCTTCAGAAATACAGGATTTATCAAAGAGGTGCTTGAATATGGAAGATAAATTATATTGGTACTGGCTATGTGGCAAAGTCCGATTGCCGATCAAGAAGCAAAAAGAATTGATGGATATCTTCATTCATCCAAAAGAACTCTATAAGATCAACCCAGCAATCTTAAAAGAACACATGACACAACTTGAATACGATCGTTTCGTCCATTCAAGAGATGAAACAGCGATCAAGAAAGGCTATGAAGCCCTACATCGTGAAAATATCCGTTTTATCATTCAAAAAGAAGCTGCTTACCCGAATCGATTAAGAAAGATCTACGATGCTCCGTATGGGATTTTTCAAAAAGGTCAGCCATATGAAGAAAAAGAACTGTCAATAGCGATCGTTGGATCAAGATATCCGACAACTTATGGATTCGAAATCTCAAAAAAGTTCGCAAAAGAGCTGGCTCAGCAAGGCGTACAGATCGTAAGTGGACTCGCAAGGGGCGTAGATGGGACGGTTCACCGTGAAATAATCGACAAAAAAGGACAGGCTGTTGGGGTTTTAGGATGTGGGATCGATCTCATTTACCCAAAAGAAAATTTTCAGTTATTTTATGACATGTATGCGAATCAGACAGTTATTTCTGAGTACCCGCCAGGCAGTGAACCGCTCAAATGGCATTTTCCAGAAAGGAACCGCATCATCAGTGGATTAAGTGATGGAATCCTCGTCACAGAAGCCAGAGCAAGGAGCGGATCGCTGATCACGGCGGATTGCGGGCTTGATCAGAACAAAGAAGTATTCGCGGTTCCTGGAATGATCACAGACAAACATTGCCAAGGGTGTCATGGATTGATCAAACAAGGTGCAAAATTAGTTGAAAATGTCGACGATATTTTAACAGAATTTTCAGAATTCACGGGATTTTCACGAAAATTTCCAAAGCATAGTGCAAAATCTCTTGCAAAGGCAGAAAAAAGGGTGTATGATATGTTGAGTTTGAAACCGAAATATATTGATGAGATCTTAAGTACATCCCAAGATTCTTATGAAGAAGTGATCCAAGCTTTATTTCAATTAGAAGCGAAAGGATATATCAAACAGATCCATCAGAACTTATATATCAAAAAAATGTAAACAAGGGGTAATACTATATGCCAAAATATCTAGTTATCGTCGAATCACCGGCGAAAGCCAAAACAATCAAAAAGTTCCTGGGCAGGAATTACGAAGTGATCGCGTCCAACGGGCATGTTCGCGATCTGCCAAAGAGTACCTTAGGAATAGATATCGAGAATGACTTTGAACCAAAGTACATTACGATCCGTGGGAAGGGTGAAGTATTAGCAGCTCTTCGCAAAGCGGTAAAAAAAGCAGACAAAGTATACCTCGCGACTGACCCGGACCGTGAAGGAGAAGCCATCTCATGGCATTTATATTACGCATTAAAACTAGAGAACAAAAACTACAGCCGAATCACATTTAATGAGATCACAAAAACAGCTGTCAAAGACTCCATCAAACACGCAAGAGACATCGATATGAATTTAGTCGATGCACAGCAGGCAAGACGTGTTCTGGACCGAATCGTAGGATACCAGATCAGTCCGATCCTCTGGGCAAAGATCAAACGAGGTTTAAGTGCTGGACGAGTTCAGTCCGTAGCTCTACGCCTGATTTGTGACAGAGAAGAAGAGATTAACCTGTTTATTCCACAGGAATATTGGTCCTTAGAAGCCTTATTAGATGTCAAAGGAAGCAAAAAGCCATTAGAAGCCAAACTGATCGGCAATAAAGAACAGAAGATCGAGATCCACAGCGAAGAAGAGATGAATGAGATCTTATCCTATTTAAAAGGAAAAGAATTTACCGTCGAAGGAGTGAAAGTCACAGAACGATTAAAGAAGAGCCCACTTCCATTTACGACAAGTACTCTTCAGCAGGATGCATCCAGCAAGTTAAACTTCGCACCACAGAAAACGATGCGTATCGCACAGCAGTTATATGAAGGTGTCAATATCAAAGGACAGGGGACTGTCGGTCTGATCACATACTTACGTACAGACTCTACACGTATCTCTGTAGAAGCTGATGCCGCAGCGAAAGAATATATCAAGGAAGCTTATGGAGCCGAGTTCGTTGGAGCAGGAACTGTTGCCAAGAAAGACGACAAGAAAGTACAGGATGCACATGAAGCCATCCGACCAACCTACATGACAAATTCACCAGCAAGCATCAAAGACGAACTATCAAGAGATCAGTTCCGTTTATACCAGCTGATCTGGAACCGTTTCATGGCAAGCCGTATGGCACCAGCCAAATACGAGAATACATCTGTAAAGATCGCTGCCGGAGATTATCGTTTTAATGCATCCGCAAGCAAGATCGCCTTCGATGGATTCCTATCTGTATATAACATTAACAATGAGAAATCCGAAGGAAATGTAATGTTAAAATCCATCGATGAAGATACCAAACTTACATTGAATGATTTAGAACCAAAACAGCATTTTACACAGCCACCAGCTCATTATACAGAAGCATCTTTAGTTAAGACACTAGAAGAGTTTGGAATCGGACGTCCAAGTACTTACGCACCAACGATCTCAACGATTACAGCAAGACGTTATGTTGTCAAAGAAAAGAAGAACTTATACGTCACAGAGCTTGGGGAAGCAGTCAACAACATGATGAAGAAAGCATTTGCAAGTATTGTCGATGTGAATTTTACAGCGATGATGGAAGGTCTGCTTGATATGGTAGAAGAAGGTAAAGTCCATTGGAAATCCGTCATTGAAAACTTCTACCCAGACTTTGAGATCGCAGTGAAGAATGCAGAAAAAGAATTAGAGAAGATCAAGATCGAAGACGAAGTCACAGACGTTATCTGCGATGAATGTGGAAGAAATATGGTCGTGAAGTACGGACCATATGGGAAATTCCTTGCATGCCCTGGATTCCCAGAATGCAGAAATACAAAACCACATTTTGAAAAAGTCGGAATCCCATGCCCAATGTGCGGCGGAGAAGTTGTCTTAAAGAAAACGAAAAAAGGAAGAAAATATTACGGATGTGAAAATAATCCGGAATGTGAATTTATGTCATGGCAGAAACCATCCACAGTCAAATGTGAAAAATGCGGAAGCTATATGATCGAAAAAGGTAAGAAGCTTGTATGCTCTAGCAAGGAATGTGGATTCGTATGCAGCATGCCAGAAGATGCAAAAGAGAAAGAGACTTCTGGGGAGTCAGTGTCAAAATAAGGAGAAAAAATATAGATGAGTAGTATACAATTACTAGATAAAACAAGAAAGATCAATAAATTACTTCATAATAACAATTCACAGAAAGTTGTATTTAACGATATCTGCAAAGTTCTGACAGAAGTAATGAATTCAAACGTCCTTGTCATCAGTAAAAAAGGAAAGATCTTAGGTAAAAATGAAGCAGACCACATCGAAGTGCTTCATCAGCTGATCTCAGGAAATGTCAAAGATTATGTTGATTTTTCATTAAATGAAAGACTATTAACGATTCTTTCCACCAATGAAAATGTCAGCCTTTCCACACTGGGATTTGAGTCAGATGTTGATGATTACTATGCGATCATCGCACCGATCGATATCGCAGGAGAGAGATTCGGAACATTATTTATGTACCGCCAGAGAGAAAATTATTCCATTGATGATATTATCTTAGCGGAATATGGAACAACCGTTGTCGGACTTGAAATGTTAAGATCTGTAAGCGAAGAAGTGGAACAGGAACGAAGAAAGAAAGGAATCGTTGATTCCGCGATCAGTACGTTATCCTTCACAGAACACAAAGCAGTGATCCATATTTTAGAAGAATTAGAAGGAAATGAAGGAGTCTTAGTTGCAAGTAAGATCGCAGATAGATTCGGGATCACAAGATCTGTTGTCGTAAACGCACTAAGGAAACTAGAAAGTGCCGGAGTTGTTGAGACAAGATCCTCTGGTATGAAGGGAACATATATTAAAGTAGTGAATGACTTTATATTTGACGAGATCACAAAGCTTGATTAATTCTTTTAGAATTAAAGAAAAAGTTCTTGCAAAGAAGGACAAGGTTTGATATACTGTCATAGGTAAAAATAAACACGCTATTGGAATTCTGGTAAGTGCCCAAGAGGTTTGTCAGAACGATGAAAATAGCGGAAGCAAAAACTAAAGGAGATTTAAAATGAGCGTTATTTCAATGAAACAGTTACTTGAAGCAGGTGTACATTTCGGACATCAGACAAGAAGATGGAACCCTAAAATGGCACCATACATCTACACAGAGCGTAATGGTATCCATATCATCGACTTACAGAAATCTGTAGGAATGGTTGACGATGCTTACAACGCAGTAAAAGATTGTGTAGCACAGGGTGGAAAGATTCTGTTCGTAGGAACAAAGAAACAGGCTCAGGATTCTATTCAGGCTGAAGCAGAACGTTGCGGAATGTTCTACGTAAACCAGAGATGGTTAGGTGGAATGATGACTAACTTCAAGACAATCGAATCTAGAATCGCTAGACTGAAAAAGATCAAAGAGATGGAAGAAGACGGAACATTTGACGTACTTCCAAAGAGAGAAGTTTTAGAACTTAACAAAGAAAAAGACAAATTACAGAAGAACTTAGGTGGAATCGAAGAAATGGGTGGACTTCCAGACATGATCTTCGTTGTAGACCCTAAGAAAGAAAGCATCTGTGTACAGGAAGCACATACTTTAGGAATTCCTCTTGTTGGAATCGCAGATACAAACAGCGATCCTGAAGAATTAGATTATATCATCCCAGGAAACGATGATGCGATCCGTGCAGTAAAACTGATCACATCTGCTATGGCTGATGCAGTTATCGAAGCAAACCAGGGAATCGATGCAGACTCTGAAGAAGTTGCAGAAGACGCTGAATAATTTATTCACACTTTCAATTTAGGAGGAAAAAGAATCATGGCTATCACAGCAGCAATGGTAAAAGAATTAAGAGAAATGACTGGTGCCGGAATGATGGATTGTAAGAAAGCTCTTACAAACACAGACGGAGACATGGACGCAGCAGTTGAATTTTTAAGAGAAAACGGTCTTGCAAAAGCAGCAAAGAAAGCTGGACGTATCGCAGCTGAAGGACTTGTTGCAGTAGCAGTATCTGAAGATGCAAAAGAAGCAGCAATCGTTGAAGTTAACTCTGAAACAGACTTCGTAGCTAAGAATGATACATTCAGAACATATGTAGCAGAAGTAGCTGATCAGGCTCTTACAACAAAAGCAGCTGATATCGAAGGATTCTTAGCAGAAGAATCTAAAGCAGAAGCTGGAAAAACTGTTAAAGAAGCATTAGATGGAAAAATCGCCGTTATCGGAGAGAACTTAAACATCCGTAGATTCGCTAAAGTATCTGCAGCAGACGGATTTGTTGCATCTTACATCCACGCTGGTGGTAAGATCGGTGTATTAGTAGAAGTTGCTACAGACGTAGTGAACGACGAGATCAAAGAGATGGCTAAAAACGTAGCAATGCAGGTTGCAGCTATTTCTCCAAAATACACAAGCAGAGATGAAGTTTCTAAAGATTACATCGAGCATGAAACAGAAATCTTAAAAGTTCAGGCTATGAACGAAAACCCAGACAAACCAGAAAACATCATCGAAAAGATGATCGTTGGACGTCTGAACAAAGAATTAAAAGAAGTATGTCTGTTAGATCAGGCTTATGTTAAAGCTGAAGACGGAAAACAGGCAGTTGGAAAATACGTAGAACAGGTTGCTAAAGCAAACGGAGCTAATGTTACAATCAAAGGATTCGTTCGTTTTGAAACTGGTGAAGGTATTGAAAAGAAAGAAGAAGACTTTGCGGCTGAGGTTGCTGCTCAGTTGAAATAATTTGATTTCTTTGTTTTGGAATTGAATAGAATTTGATTTTTTATGGCACACATCACAAAAGTGATGTGTGCTTTTTGCATTTTTAAATATATGTAAAGCGTTTAAAATACAAGTTTCTATATTTATAAATTATTTAAAAAGTTTTGAATTATTGATAATTCATGAAAATATGGTATAATAACAGATGGATTTTTATCATTTTTACTAAACAATTAATTTTTAAAATATAATTAATAAATAACTATTATATACTATATTTAAGAATGGAGAGAAAAATGGCAAAGAAAAGTACGGCTGATATTGGCTTTGAAAAACAAATATGGGAAGCAGCCTGTGTATTACGTGGAAATTTGGATGCATCAGAATATAAAAGTGTAGTATTAGGTTTAATTTTTTTAAAATATATTTCTGATCGTTTTGAAGATAAATATAAAGAGCTAGTAGAAGAAGGGGATGGATTCGAAGAAGATATTGATGAATATACTTCAGAAGGTATCTTTTTTGTTCCTGCAGGGGCACGTTGGAGTGAAATTGCAGCAAAAGCTCATACACCAGAAATTGGAACAGTCATAGATGATGCTATGAGAGCAATTGAAAAAGAGAACAAACGATTAAAAGACATTTTACCTAAAAATTTTGCACGTCCAGAGCTTGATAAGAGACGCTTGGGGGAAGTTGTTGATTTGTTTACTAACATTCAGATGATAGAGCATGGTAATGAAAAAGATATTTTAGGACGTACTTACGAATATTGTCTTTCTATGTTTGCAGAACAAGAAGGAAAAAGAGGAGGAGAATTTTTTACTCCATCAAGTGTAGTGCGTACATTAGTGGAAGTGTTGCAGCCGTTTAAAGGAAGAGTTTATGATCCATGTTGTGGATCTGGAGGAATGTTTGTACAAAGTGCAAAATTTATCGAAAAACATAGTGGAAATATTAGCAATATCTCCATTTATGGACAAGATTCCAATCCAACGACTTGGAAAATGGCACAGATGAATCTTGCAATAAGAGGAATTGAACCTGATCTGGGAAGATATGCGTCAGATACATTTTTAGAGGATCAACATCCGACATTAAGAGCAGATTATATTATGGCTAATCCACCATTTAATCTTTCTAATTGGGGAGTAGATAAATTAAAAGATGATGTACGTTGGAAATATGGAACACCGCCTGCTGGAAATGCTAACTTTGCGTGGTTACAACATATGATTTATCATTTGGCACCAGGTGGAAGAATCGGAATGGTACTTGCAAATGGGGCATTATCATCACAATCAAGTGGTGAAGGTGATATTCGAATGAATATCATTAATGCAGATTTGGTAGAATGCATTGTTGCAATGCCAACACAATTATTCTATACAACGCAGATTCCAGTATCATTATGGTTTTTAAAAAAGGGAAAGACACAAGAAGAAAAAACGTTATTCATTGATGCTCGAAAAATGGGAACGATGGTAAGTCGTAAACTTAGAGAATTAACGGATGAAGATATAAAGAAGATAGCAGATACATATCAGGGATATATAGACGGAACTCTGGAAGATATAAAAGGATATTGTGCAGTTGTTAAAACAGAAGATATTTCAAAACAAGATTATATTTTGACACCAGGTAGATATGTTGGTATAGAAGAGGAAGAAGATGATGGAGAGCCATTTGAAGAGAAGATGGATCGATTGACTTCTGAATTGGCAGATATGTTTAAGGAGTCTCACAGATTAGAGGAAGAAATTCGAAAGAAATTGGGGGCAATTGGGTATGAAATATAAGCTTTCAGATTTAGTAAGTATAATAGGAGGGGGAACACCTAAAACTTCAAAAACAGAATATTGGAATGGGGATATTCCATGGTTATCTGTAAAGGATTTTAATAATGATTTTCGTTATGTATATAAGACAGAGAAAAGAATAACACAACTGGGCTTAGAAAATTCTTCTACAAAGATACTAAATAAAGGGGATATGATAATTTCGGCTAGAGGGACTGTAGGTGAAATTGCAAGTATTCCGTATCCAATGACATTTAATCAATCATGTTATGGTCTAAGAGCTAAAGAAAATATGATAACAAGTGACTTTCTTTATTATTTAATTAAATATAATATATCTATTTTAAAGAATCAAACACATGGATCGGTTTTTGACACAATTACAAAAAGTACGTTTGATGAAATTTGGGTAGATATTCCTGGTATTATGATGCAAGACAAAATCGCAACGATTTTGTCTATGATAGATAAAAAAATAGAATTGAATTATGAAATAAACAAGAATTTAGAGCAGCAAGCTAAAACAATTTTCAAATCTTGGTTTATTGATTATGATCCATTCGGCCATCAAAAGCCAAACAACTGGTTGGTATCAACACTTGGTAATATTTCTATAATGGGCGCAGGTGGAGATAAACCTCAAAATGTATCCCAAATAAAGACTGATTTGTATCAATATCCGATTTACTCAAACGGATTAAGTGATGAGGGACTTTATGGATTTACTGACAAACCTAAAATATCTGAAGAAAGCGTAACTGTATCAGCTCGTGGGACAATAGGTTCTGTGTGCTTGCGTCATATTCCTTATGTACCAATTGTACGTTTGGTAACTTTGATTCCTAAAACCGAAATTATTTCTGCCAAATACCTCTATTTATGGTTAAAACAGCTTCACATTACTGGAACAGGAACAACGCAACAGCAACTAACAGTACCTAATTTTCAAAAGACAGAAATACTTATTCCATCGCAAGATATAGTAACAATATTTACAAATATGGTTGAGCCTATCTTTGAAAAAATATGGGAAAATCAAAGTGAAAACGAAAAGCTATCTTCTTTGCGTGATACACTACTACCAAAATTGATGTCCGGTGAGATTGATGTTTCTAGACTTAAGCTTTAAAAAGTTAAATTCTTGTTTAACTAAAATACTCCTATCAACGGCGGGAGATAAAGCCAACGGAACTGCCGTTGAGTCGTTCTCTGGAAAATAAATTTGAAGGAGAATAACGTATGAAACAACAAATTATTTCAGAGGTGATACAGCAAATGCTGGCACACCTTGACAATGTCCAAATGCAGCAGCTGGAAAAGACACTTGAAAATGTACTGTTTGGATGTGAGATCACAGTACAGATAGAAAAGAAGGATATAGACGATAATCCAAAGCTGATAGATGCTTTTGTTTCAGCAAAGAGGATTGAAGGATGTTCAGAAAAAACGCTGAAATATTACCGAACAACCATTGAAACCATGGTGGCTTCGACAGACAAAGGTATTCGTCATATTCAAACGGAAGACTTACGTGCTTATCTGACAGATTATCAGAGTAAGAATCAGTCTAGCCGTGTGACGATTGACAATATCCGCAGGATTTTATCCAGTTTTTTCTCTTGGTTAGAGGATGAGGATTATATCTTAAAAAGTCCTGTTCGCCGTATCCATAAGGTGAAAACGGCAACTAATATTAAAGAAACTTACACGGATGAGGATTTGGAGAAAATGCGTGACAGTTGCACAGAACTTCGGGATTTGGCGATAATTGATATGCTTGCTTCTACCGGAATGCGTATCGGTGAAATGGTTTTACTGAACAAAGCAGACATCAATTTTAATGAGCGTGAATGTGTGGTATTTGGTAAAGGTGATAAGGAACGCATTGTTTACTTTGATGCTAGAACAAAGATTCATTTGCAAAACTATATTGATAGCAGAACGGATGATAATCCGGCATTGTTCGTCACTCTGCGTTCTCCATATAAGAGAATCAAAATTGGTGGCATTGAATCTCGTCTGCGAGTAATGGGTAAACAGTTAGATATACAAAAAGTTCATCCGCATAAGTTCAGAAGAACACTTGCAACAATGGCGATTGATAAGGGAATGCCTATAGAGCAGTTACAGCAGCTCTTGGGGCATAAGAGAATAGATACGACTTTGCAATATGCAATGGTCAAGCAGAGTAATGTTAAATTGGCTCATAAGAAATATATTGGTTAGATAGGAAGGCGGTAAAAATGGCTGTACTACGAGATTATATAAAAATTAAACATGGATTTGCATTTAAAGGTGATCATATTTCGACTATTGATAATGGAACAGTGCTGGTGACTCCAGGAAATTTTTCCATAAGTGGTGGTTTTAAAGAGGAAAAATGTAAATTTTTTGATGGAGAATATCCAACAGACTATGTTTTGAAACCCGGCGATTTGATTGTTACTATGACGGACTTGAGTAAAGCAATTGATACTCTGGGATATAGTGCACTGGTTCCTAATAGCGAACGAACTTATTTGCATAATCAACGAATAGGATTAGTACAAATTATAGACAGCGAAAGATTAGATAAGCACTATTTATATTGGTTTATGAGAACACCGTATTATAAGAAAACCATAGCAGCAACATCTTCTGGTTCGACAGTTCATCATACATCACCAGATAGAATTATGGATGTAGAAATTGAATTACCTGACTTGAAAAAGCAAAGAATAATTGCAATTTTCATGGATAATATTGAATCAAAAATAAATACCAATAAGCAGATAAACAAGAATTTAGCGGCTTAAAGGTTAATGCTAGAGACATCTAATTTACCGGACATAAGCTGAGGTAACAGAGTATCTCGCAGTTCAGCCAATCGCTCATTCTCCAATTCATTAGTACGTATTGATCCAGTCAAGCTTTTGAAAAGGGGCATATAGGCGTCAAATATTTCTTTGCTATAAGTGAATTCAAACTTTGCTAAATCGTTTATAACGATGTATGGAATTGCCGATCCGCGTGTGCCTCCCATGATTTTTTTGCTGAGTTCCAATTTCACAAACCAGTATAGAGGGAAAATATAGTCAGGATTTACACCATCAAGTAACGTGCAAGCGTAAGTTCTTTGGTACAAATCAAATCGTCCACTATAAAATCGAGTACGGCCAGTATAAGCACCGTTGCCTGAAACGATAATTGCATTGCCATCAAATATATAGCTATCAATTTGGAGTGCATCCGGTGCACAAGTAAAAAACTTATATTTACCGCCATCAACAGAGGCATTTGCATTTTTCTTTCCAGTAAATATAGAACAATACTCATCAAGTGTAACTCTTTTTCCTTGAATTCCAGATTTCGGAGAAAAAAAGGACTGGTAAATTGTATTGGCTTGTTGCTCTAAATTCTTGTTTAATTTATAAAACATATTTACTCAAATACTAACAAAAGTATTATAAAAATTAGGAGGTTGAACATGCCAAGTTTATTCACAGAAGATACATATGAACAAGCAATTATAGAATTATTTGAAAATATGGGTTATGATCACCTCTACGCGCCAGAATTGGATAGAGATTATTCTAGCCCATTACTAGATGAGATTCTTTATAATAGTTTGATACATATCAATAAAAAATTGCCTATAGATGCCATTGAAGAGGCTATTTCTAAACTGAAGAATTTTGATACGGGAAGTTTATTGCAAAAAAATAGTATTTTTATGGATTACCTTCAAAATGGTATAACAGTTAAATTTTTCGTAAAAGGGAAAGAACAATCAACAATTGTTCAGCTAATAGATTATGAAAATATAGATAAGAATACATTTTATATTGTAAATCAATTTACATTTCTGGAGAATGGGAATAATCGAAGACCAGATATTATTCTGTTCGTTAATGGATTACCATTGGCACTAATGGAATTAAAAAGTCCAGCAAAAGATGAGGTAGGGGCAGAGAATGCATATAATCAAATTCGAAATTATATGAAAGATATTCCTTCTATTTTTTACTATAATGCAATTTGTGTTATTAGTGATTTATCAACGAATAAGGCAGGAACTATAACATCTGGTTTTGATCGTTTTATGGAATGGAAAATGAAGGATGGTAATTATGAGGAAACAGCATATGCGAAATTTGATACTTTCTATGAGGGAATATTTCAAAAAGAACGATTTTTAGATATTTTAAAGAATTTTATTCTGTTTTCTGGAAGTGGACAAGATAGATTTAAAGTACTTGCAGGTTATCATCAATATTTTGCAGTTCGTAAAGCAATAGAAAAAGCTAAAATAGCGACAAAAACAGATGGAAAAGGAGGAGTCTTTTGGCATACACAAGGATCAGGAAAGACATTATCTATGGTATTTTATGCTCATTTATTGCAGTATGCATTAAATAGTCCAACGATTGTAGTTATGACGGATCGAATTGATTTGGATGATCAATTATATACTCAATTTTCACAATGCGCTGATTTTTTACGTCAAACTCCGATTCAAGCGGAAAGTAAAGAACATTTGAAGTCATTGTTAGATGGTAGAGCTGCCAATGGAATTATATTTACGACAATGTTTAAATTTGAACGGGGAGAGAAACCGTGGTCTGAACGAAGAAATATTGTTGTTATGGCAGATGAGGCACATAGAGGACAATATGGTTTTGATGAAAAAGTTGTAATGAGACAAAATGCATTTGGGCAAAAAGAAGCGTATACAGTAGTTGGAAATGCACGTATTATTCATGATGCTTTACCAAATGCGACTTTTGTTGGTTTTACTGGAACACCGATATCAGTGAAAGATCGAAATACAAGAGAAGTATTTGGAGATTATATTGATGTATATGATATGACCCAGGCTGTAGAAGATGGGGCAACTCGTCCTGTTTATTATGAAAGTCGAGTGGTTCATTTAAAGTTAGATCAGAATACACTAGATTTGATTGATTCTACTTATGACATATTAGAACAACAATCTAATACAGAAACCATTGAAAAAAGTAAAAAAATGTTAGGACAGATGGAAAGTGTATTGGGAGCAGAATCTACAATAGAATCTCTATGTAATGATATAGTAGAACATTATGAAAAATATCGAGCAAATCTTTTAACTGGAAAAGCTATGATCGTAGCATATTCACGTCCAATTGCAATGAAGATATATCATCAAATTCTTAAGATGCGTCCAGATTGGAATGAAAAAATAGGCGTTGTTATGACGAGTGGAAACAATGATCCGGAAGATTGGAAAGAAATAATAGGAACTAAAGCACACAAGGAAGAATTGGCACGTAAATTTAAGGATAACAATGATCCTATGAAAATTGCTATTGTTGTAGATATGTGGCTTACAGGATTTGATGTTCCATCGTTAGCAACAATGTATATCTATAAACCAATGCATGGTTATAATTTAATGCAGGCAATAGCAAGAGTTAATCGAGTATTTAAGGATAAGGAAGGCGGGTTAATTGTTGATTATGTAGGAATTGCATCTGCTTTAAAATCAGCAATGAAAGAATATACAAAGCGTGATCAATCAAGATATGGTGATATGAATATTGCAAAAATAGCGTATCCAAAATTCCAAGAAAAACTCCAAGTTTGTAAAGATTTACTTCATGGTTTTGATTTTAGCGGATTTATAGGTGGGTCACCACTTGTAATGGCAAAACTAATTACAGGGGGTGTGAACTTTATACTTGATGTGAAAGCACCAAATCGTAAGGATTTGTTTTTAAAAGAAGCAATGTTATTAAAACAGGCACATTCTTTGTGCTCAAGTATGATAACAGAACAAGAAAGACATGAAGCTGCATATATGGAAGCCTTAAGGTCTACAATTATTAAAGTCACTTATGGTGGAAATGGTGGAAAACATTTATCCTTGAAAGAAGTAAATGCACAAATTAATGAATTATTAAAAGCAGCAATTCAAAGTGAGGGAGTTATTAGTCTATTTGATAGTAGTAAAACGGCAGGTGAAACATTTAGTATCTTTGATCCAGCTGTACTAGATGAAATTTCAAAGATGAAAGAAAAAAACATTGCTGTAGAAATTTTGAAAAAATTGATGTCAGAGCAGGTTTCATTGTATCGTAGAACTAATGTAGTTCAGTCACAGAAGTTTTCAGAAAAAATAACGAAGCTAATGAATTCTTATTATAATGGATTAATTACGAATGAAGAGGTTATAAAAGAACTTTTAGAAACTGCAAAAGAAATTACGGACCTATATAAAAAGGGTGAACAACTAGGACTGTCTCCAGAGGAATTGGCATTTTATGATGCACTTACAAAACCTGAACATATCAAAGATTTTTACAAAAATGATGAGTTGATAGAATTAACAAAAGAATTGACAGAAATGTTGCGTAAAAACAGAACTATTGATTGGCAAAAAAAAGAAACAGCACGGGCTAGTATGCGAAAGATGGTAAAGAGATTGTTAAAAAGACATAAATACCCACCAGAAGATTATGATTTTGCAATAAAAACGATAATCAGTCAGTGTGAATTATGGACAGACAATGTTGATTCCTATTCAACGGAGAATCAATTCGGACAGAGTGTGGAAAAGCAAGTAATTAAACTGGAACAAGAATTTGGAATGGCAGCAGAAGACATAATGCCGTATGATACTGTAAAATAGATTAATAGTATATAATTCACATAAAGTATAGATAAAACATGAGAGGAAATTATAATGAACCATCCAAAATCTGAAGAATTAATATTAGGATTAACAACAGCATTTATAGACCAATCTAATAATTCAAACTTAGCGTATAGACCAGAATTTGTATACAATGACTATAAACAAGGAAAGAAAGTTCTTGTTTCTTTGGAACAAGAATTAAAACGATGTGATGAATTCTTTATCAGTGTAGCATTTATCACTGATAGTGGATTTGAATCTCTATCTATGATTTTAAAAGAACTAGAACAAAAAGGTGTTCCAGGGAAAATTCTTACAACAGACTATTTAACTTTCAGTCAACCCAAAGCATTAGATCGATTGGCTCAATTGAAAAATATTGAATTGAAAATGTTTCGAACCAATTCTGAAGTTGGAGGATTTCATACAAAAGGATATATATTCCGAGAAGATGAATTATATCGAATTATCATAGGAAGTTCTAACATGACATCCAGTGCAATTACGAAAAATAGAGAATGGAACACAAAAATTGTTTCTACAGAACAAGGAGAAGTTGCCCAAGAAATTTTAAATGAATTCAAAAATTTATGGATGTCGCCAAATAGTCAATATTATGAAGAATTTATTGATGATTATAAAGAGCAATATTTACAAAATCAAATCATCAAAAAACAGCAAGGACAAGCTGCAAAAGAACAAATAGTTGATTTTGAAAGTTATAAATTAAAACCGAATAAGATGCAGTTAGCATTTATTAATAACCTTATGAAGATGAGATCAGAAGGAATAGAGAAAGCTTTATTGTTATCTAGTACAGGAACTGGAAAGACTTATGCATCAGCATTTGCTGTTCGAGAGTTAGAATATGAGAAAGTTTTATTTTTAGTACATAGAAATCAAATCGCAGAACAGGCATTAAAATCATACCAAAAAGTTTTTGGACCATCTGTTAAGATGGGATTAGTTACTGGTAAATATCATGATTATGATGCAGACTTTATTTTTGCAACAGTACAGACATTGTCTAAAAAAGAAAATTTGGAAAGATTTTCAAGAGATCATTTTGAATGTTGTATCTATGATGAAGCACATCATACTTCCGCAGATAGCTATAAAAAAGTTATGGATTACTTTACTCCACAATTTACATTAGGAATGACAGCAACACCAGATAAAAGAGATGATCATATAGAAGGTCGTAATATTTATGAAATCTTTGATCATAACATTGCATATGAAATTCGATTGCAAAAAGCGATGGAAGAGGATTTATTGTGTCCATTTCACTATTTTGGAATTACAGATTTAGAAATTATTGATGATACAATAGTCAATGATAAAAAAATGACAAAAGAGCAAAAATTAGAGAATTTTAGACGTTTAACTTCAGATGATCGTGTAAAATATGTGATGGAGCAAGCAGAATATTATGGTTACAGTGGTAATCGAGTAAAAGGTTTGATTTTTTGTAGTAGAATTGAAGAAGCAAATGAATTGTCAAAGAAGTTCAATGAAAATGGTTGGCGTACATTAGCATTAAGTGGTGCAGATTCAGAAGAGGTTCGAAGAGATGCTATTGAACGTTTGGTTAATGATGACATTAATGAGTTAGATTACATTTTATCTGTAGATATTTTCAGTGAAGGTGTCGATGTACCAGAGATTAATCAGGTAATTATGCTAAGGCCAACACAGTCACCGATTGTATTTATCCAACAATTAGGACGAGGTCTTCGAAAAGCAGAAGATAAGGAATATGTTGTAATACTTGATTTTATTGGAAATTATAAGAATAATTTTATGATACCAATTGCTTTGTCTGGAGATCGTAGTTATAACAAGGATAATGTACGGCGTTATATTATGGAAGAAAGCAGAATTATTCCAGGCAATTCTACAATACATTTTGATGAAATTAGTAAGAAACAGATTTATCAAGCAATTGATTCTGCTAATTTTAGTGATTTAAAATTAATTAAGGAAAATTACTTTAACTTGAAAAATAAATTGGGGCATATTCCTAAGTTGGCAGAATTTGATCAGTATGGTGAGATGGATGTATGTAGAATCTTTGATAATAATAATCTTGGCTCATATTATAAGTTTTTGGTTAAATATGAAAAAGAGTATACGGTGCGATTGAATGATAAAGAGGAGAAAATAATAGAATTTATTTCGAAGAAAATTGCTAATGGGAAAAGAATACATGAGTTAGAGTTATTATCTTTGATGATTGAATATAGACATGGATTGATCGGCAGATTGCAAAATAATTTAAAAGAAAGATATGGAATAATATTAAAAGATGAGAGTATTCAAAATATCATAAATGTAATGACGAATGAATTTCCAACAGGTTCTGGAAAGAAAACATATAAAGAATGTATTCTTATGGAGCAGGAAGAAGATCAACAAATATTTGAAAAACAGCAAACAGATCATATGTACAAAAAAATGGAGGCACGAGCGATCGCGTATTCGCAAAATTGGATATCAAGACATAAGGAATACAGCGTTAGTAAATCTTTTGAAAAAGTATTAGAAAATATAGAATTTACAAATCTTTTAGAAGACTTGATTCAGTTTGGAAAATCAAGATATGAACGTGATTATAGTGATCGATATCAAGATACAGATCTAGTGTTATATCAAAAATATACTTATGAGGATGTATGCCGCCTTTTAAATTGGGAAAATAGTGAAGTTCCATTAAATATTGGTGGATATAAATTCGATAAAAAAACAAAAACATTCCCAGTATTTATCAATTATGATAAAACAGATAATATTAGTGATACAACAAAATATGAAGATCATTTTGTCAATCAAAATCAATTAATTGCAATTTCTAAGAGTGGAAGGAATTTAGAATCAGAAGATGTGCAAAATTTCCTTCATGCAAAAGAAAGAGGCATAGATGTACAATTGTTTGTCCGCAAAAATAAAGATGATAAAATATCAAAAGAATTTTATTATTTAGGAAGAATGACAGCAACAGGACAAGCTCAAGAATTTATAATGCCTAATACAGAGAAAACAGCGGTTGAAATTCTTTGGTCATTAGATGTACCAGTGAGAGAAGATTTATATGAATATATTACGAGTGAATAAAGAGGAAAATAAAATGAAGACAATTAGAGTAGTAGCAGCAGTTATAAGAGATAGGGATAAGATATTTGCAACACAGAGAGGTTATGGAGATCTCAAAGGTGGATGGGAATTTCCTGGGGGAAAAATTGAAGAAGGAGAAACTCCACAAGCAGCTTTGAAGAGAGAGATTATGGAGGAATTGGATACGGAGATTGAAGTTGGAGAATTGATTGATACGATAGAGTACGATTATCCGGAGTTTCATTTATCTATGGGGTGCTATTGGTGTTCTGTCGTTAGTGGAGATTTGGTTTTGAAAGAGCATGAGGATGCTCGATGGTTGGGGAAGGATGAATTGATGGATGTTGAGTGGTTGCCGGCAGATGTTGGGTTGATTGATGAAATATTTATAGAAATTGGTGAAATTTAGTAAGTATAATATGTAATTTAAAGGAAAGCAGAAAAAGAATAGAGCATATTTAAAATTTTATTATAGATAGAAAGAAGGTAATAATATGTGGTATGAATGGTTTTTTGATGGAATAGGTTCGACTATCGTGTCACTTGTTGTAGGGGCAATAATAGGAGGTTTTACAGGGTATAAAATAGGAATTCATAAAAGAGTAAAATTAATTCAGATGGCAGGAGACTCATCAGAACAAAATCAAACGATTGAACAGGATGGTGAAGCATATGATACAAGCATATCTTATAATATAAATTTAAGTATGAAACAAAAAGCAAAAAATAATGCAAACCAAACGCAGATAGGTGGTGTTAGAAATGGAAAAAGTTGATCAGTTGCAAAAGGCTGGTAAAGATTCACAACAGATACAAATTGGAAATGTTACTATTAATTCAGGAATAACTGAAGAAAGAGCGAGAGCAGTATTTAATGAAATGATTCCCCAAGCATTAGCAGATTATACAAAAGAAGCACAGAAGATAGCTACAGAGAGAGTTAATAAACTAGAAGAAAAAATTATGCCACAAATTGATAAAGTTGAAGGGCTGTTGCCAGCATTTGCAGATCCAGCATTTCAGATTTTACTCAGAAAAGCACAGCAAAAAGCAGCAATTACAGAACGAGAGAATGATTATGATTTGTTAACAGAATTGTTAGTATGTCATGTACAAAAAGGTAATGATAGAAAAAAACGTGCTGGAATAGTAAAGGCTATAGATATTATTGATACGATAGACAATGATGCTTTGTGCGCATTAACATTAGCGTTTGTTCTTGGTAATTTTCGACCAGTTACAAGGAATGCTAAAGATGGAATAGTGGTTCTAAGCGAAATGTACAATGATCTTATTTATGAATCATTACCGAGTAGTTTGGAGTGGCTAGATCATCTTGATATATTAGGTGTTATCAGAATTACACCATTTTCGCAAATGGAAAAAATAGATGATATTTTTACCAAATTATATGATGGATATGTGTCTGTTGGGATAAGAAAGTTTACAGAAGAATATGAAAATGCATTACAGATGATACAAAACATTGGAATGGATAAAAATATTTTAGTTGATAATATATTTTTGGATAATTATGTTCGTCTAGAGATTGGAAATCTCAATGATATTAATGGTTTATCTTTAATTAATAATCTAGGTGTACGGCCAATAAACCAAGATGAGATACAAGTATTAAAAAATGTAATAAATCTGTATGAGAAGAATAACGATTTACAAAATAGGGTGAAAGAAAAATTTATGAATTTGGTTGATGAATATGGGTCACTAAAAACATTGCATGAATGGTGGGATTCTATTAGTGGTGCATTCTCCATTACAGGAGTAGGAAAAATAGGGAGTATCCCAAAGTTTGTGTAAACCTTCAAACTGATGTAAGATAATATTACTCAGTTTGGAGGTTTTTTTATGGGAAGAAGAAAAGGAGACACACCACAAAAAGCAGCATTAAGACAATTAATGCAAGGATATTTAAAGGACAATGATATCAGTGTAAAAAATGGAACAGATGTTAATGCAATCATGCGTGATATGATGTCAGTGATCCTTGAAGGTGCTCTGGATGAAGAACTTAATGAGGAACTAGGCTATTCCAGATATGATTATCGTAATAAAGATACCAATAACAGTCGCAATGGTCATTCTGGGAAAACCATGCATACCAGTTATGGGGATATGGAAATCGCTGTTCCTCGTGATCGTAATGGCGAATATGAACCCAGATTAATCAAAAAATATCAGAATACTGTTACCCAGGACATGGAGGAAAAGATTCTCTCCATGTATGCAAAAGGCATGACGACCGGAGATATTGAATCTCACATGAAAGAACTCTACGACATTGATATATCAGACAGTACGATCAGCAGAATTACAGATAAGATCCTTCCGATCGTAAAAGAATGGCAGGAAAGACCTTTGGAAGAAGTCTATGCAGTTGTTTATATGGATGCAATCCACTATCATGTGCGAAGTGAAGGCCGAATTGTAAAACGTGCTGTTTATATCGCTCTTGGGGTCAACATGGATGGTAAAAAAGAAGTCCTTGGAATGTATGTGGGTGATAATGAAAGTGCTAAATTTTGGCTTTCTATCATCAATGGGCTGAAAAATCGTGGCGTTGAAGATATTCTGATCACATGTGTGGATGGACTGACAGGATTTCCACAGGCAATCGAAGCTGTATTTCCACAGACAGAGATACAACAGTGCATCATTCATCAGATACGAAATACCACAAGATATGTATCTTATAAAGACAATCGAAAAGTAATGGCTGACCTAAAGGCAGTCTATGCTGCACCAACGGAAGAGATCGCTTTAGAAAATCTTGAAGATTTCGGAGAAAAGTGGAACTCAAAATATCCAAAAATCTATAAATCATGGAGCGAACGCTGGGCAACACTGGCTACTTATTTTAAATATCCAGAACAGGTTAGAAAACTTATTTATACAACAAATGCCATCGAAGGATTCAATCGTCAGTTGCGAAAAGTGACAAAAAGCAAAACTGTATTTCCAACTGATGACAGCTTATTAAAAATGCTTTATTTGGCAACGATGGACATCACAAAAAAATGGACTGGTCGCAGAAGAGACTGGAGCCAGATCCGTGCACAATTAGATATATTTTTTGAAGAACGATTAGAAAAATATATGTATTAAAAATCTGTGTTTTTAGACAGGTTTATTTGACATGCCTAAAATCTTTTGTATAATGCAGATAAGGGCTATGAGTCAAAATTTGACTCATAACCCTCATAACTATTGATTAATCTTATATCAGTTTTTTGTGTTTACACAAAACTTGAAACAGTCTCGAAAAATAATTGCATATATTAATGCGAAACGATGTATTCCTCAATTGCCAGATATTCTTGTATAAATATAAAATACGGTAGATATTAAGAAATTAAAGGAATATTTAAAAAGTGATAGACACAACGTTAATTGGTATATTTTTCAGGAGAAAGTTTTTTACTGCTACATCCTAGCTAAAAGTCTAGAAGCTGTCGCGTTTGTTTAAATGCTAAATGTCTCAAAGAATACAGAAAATAATCCTTAATCCTAGGGACATTAAGAAATCATTGAATTACAATCATCGAAAAATGCAATTGGACAATTTGGTCGTCTAGAAGAACAGATATTAAGTCTTGATACGATGCCAGAGTGTTATCGAAAATATAAAAAAGAACCATGGTAAAGCCGTGTACATGGAGTTGGGAAAGGATTTTATTTAAATAAAGTAAAAAATAAAATAGAAAGATTTAATATTTATTCGGCAAGTGATTTGATAGAAAAATATCAAGAATCAGCAGATGCAGGATATAAAAAAGTCAGTAACGTGAAAGGAAATCAAGAAATTCTTATCAAGGCAATAAAAAATATATCATCATCAAAAAATAAAAACTTTATACTAGATGGACATTTGTGTATTTATAATTCAGAAAATTCTGTTGTGCGTATACCAGAGAATTTTTTTATAGAGGCAGAAATAGAAGGAATTATTTTATTACAAGATTCTTCAGAAATTATATTTGATAGAATTTATAAAAGGGATGGAAATAAAATAGACATAAAATTTATAGAACAAATGCAAGAAGAGGAGCAAAAGTATGCTATGGAGTTGAAACAAAAATATAATATTCCGTATACAGTGATTACGCATGAATATAATGAAGATAGATTTGTACAAATCTTGAAGAGTTTTGGAGGTGAAGAGATTGGCTAATAATATCACACATAAAACATTTAATGAAATTAATCTAGAAGATTCTTTTTTTGATTCTTTACGAGAAGATTATTTGGGATTTGATGAGTGGTTTAAAAGAAAGATCAGGATGCATTTGTACAATATCAAGACGGAAAAATAGAGGGTTTTTTATATTTAAAGATAGAGGAAAATTTGGTTGATGATATTATGCCTCCTATTTATGCAAATAAAATTTTAAAAATTGGAACATTTAAAATAAATGCCCATGGAACAAAAATGGGAGAACAGTTTATTAAAATAATTATGGATTATGCAATTAATGAAGATGTGGAAGTGTGTTATGTTACTATTTATGAGAAACACATTACACTTATAAATTTAGTGCAACAATTTGGCTTTGAATTATATGGAACTAAAGGAATTGGTGTGAATAAAGAAAATGTGTATTTAAAGAAAATGAATAAAATAACAGGTGATATAAATAAGGATTTTCCATTGATTGATTATCAGAATTCAAAAAAATATTTATTAAGTATATATCCTAAATATCATTCGGTTATGTTTCCAAATTCTATTCTTACGACAGAAAATAAAAATATTATTACAGATGTTTCTTATACAAATTCTATTCATAAGATATATGTGTGTTCAATGGCAGAGGTGGAAAATTTAAAGTATGGAGATATTGTAATTATTTATAGAACAGCAGAATATGGAAGAAGTGCAGAATACTCGGCGGTTGCAACTTCTATTTGTGTTGTGGAAGATATTAAACGACAAGATGAATTTACATCATTTGAAGCATTTTATAATTACGTAAGTAAATATAATATGTTTAACAAAGCTGATTTACAATATTGGTTTGATAGAGGACGATGTAAGCTTATAAAAATGACATATAATGTGGCAATGAAAAAAAGAATAGTTCGTCATGACTTAATAGAAAAAATCGGTTTAGAACGAAATCAATATTGGGGATTTTTTGAATGAACAATTTGAAAAAATTGCTGATAAAGGAGAGGTAAATAAAATATTAATAAATTAGAACTACTGTTCGAAAATAGTTGAAAATTTAAAATCTACAAAGTATAATATAAAATATAGAGCGTCGAATTTGAAATGGAGTGAAAATGATGTGTTCAATATTATTATCAATTAATCCGAATCATGTAGAAAACATATTAAATGGGACTAAACGTTATGAATTTAGAAAAAGAGTTTGTAAAAAAAAGTAGATAAAATATTAATTTATTCTACAACACCGATTAAAAAAGTCGTAGGAGAGGCGGAGATAGAAGAAGTTTTGATTGATGAGCCAGAGATTATTTGGAAGAAAACAAAGGAAGAATCAGGAATAGATAAAAATTTCTTTGATAAATATTATGAAAATAAAAATGAAGCAGTCGCTTATAAGCTAAAAAATGTTATGAAATATAGAAGGCCACGGGAATTGAAGGATTATGGAGTAAGTACTGCACCGCAGTCTTTTCAATATATTCAAACTAATTAATATACTTATATATTGGAAAGTTTAAACCAAAACTATCACAGATTTTATCAAAATAGAAATCTTTAAAAATCACGTAACCAAGATGTGAAATTGAATTGACAAATTCAAAATCAGTGTTATACTAACATCATAATTAAGTTAGCAATAGATTCTGGTTCGAATCCAGATATCGCCAACATATTAGGAATTCTTTTGAGTTCTATGGTTTCAGGAATGATATATGATATCGAAAAAGGTATCTACAAGAAAGGGATTGATATTATGAAAAAAGAAATCTTATTATTAGGTCTGGGTATTTGCGGCGATATGGTGTAATGGTAACATGGAATAATAAGTAATCCCCCAGACCACCAAAAACAAAGAGCTCTATATGGGCTCTTTTTCTTACTGTAAGATTTTTGTCTAAAGGATTGATTTTCTGTTTATATAAATTTAATGATTAATGGATGAACGAAAATGCTAGTACTTTACTACAATTATGGAGAAATGCAAAGAGGGCAAAAGACCCAAAGAGTGAAATCCTGAGACATTAAAAAATCAAAGTATCGAAAGATGAATTACGTGAAACGTGAATACAGAAATTTTGTAAAAATATACCGGAAGAAATCAGAGAATGTATTCAAAATTGGATTAAAATATACAGTGGAATCTGTTTGTTATATCATTATCAATAAAGCAAATTTGGAGAAGAATAATGAAGGGAGAAAGTGAGAAATTAATTATGAGTGAATATGCAGGTATATTAATTGGAAATTTATCATTGTATTGGTTTAGAAATTATTTGGATGCTGAATTACAATCTGAGGTTCTGATTTGCAAAATTAAATTCCTGGGAGCCGATT
>OLGO01000201.1_pt1 | contig 68291 bp, 70 predicted proteins | sample 1605861 | NCBI WGS metagenome assembly OLGO01 (sample SAMN03283253) | human gut metagenome | biome: human-associated habitat; material: feces | host: Homo sapiens | place: USA | collected 2013
AAAATTTTATATTTTTTTCATTGTCTACTTGACGGGTAGCACACCAAGTAGGTCATTTTGCAGACTTTTTTTCAAAATTTATAAGAAAAAGTCAGCCGAGACCGGTTTTCGACGGAATTCGACACGAGTTTAAAGCCTTATGATGTAAAAATTTAAAAAAATTTGATTTTTTGTCAGCAGCTCATTGCGTACCGCATCAAATAATCACGTATGCTCTGGGCATACTGACGGATGGGGTTTGTCTATAATCTGAGAGCTGCAAGACATCACATCTTGCAGCTCTTGAGCCATTACATTATCAAATTGTAAATCGCTAATGATTTTCAGATTCTACTATGCTGACAGAAGCGCTGGCGCCTATACGGTCAGCACCTGCTTTTATCATTTCCATAGTGGTTTGATAGTCTCTGATACCGCCGCTGGCTTTCACTTGAAGTCTGTCTCCGACTACAGATTTCATCAAAGCTACGTCTTCTTTTGTGGCTCCGCCTGTGGAAAAACCGGTAGACGTTTTTACGAAAGCAGCTCCGGCTTCTTCAGAAAGCTGACAGGCTTTTATCTTTTCGTCATCTGTTAAAAGACAAGTCTCGATGATTACTTTTACGATTGCGCTATATTTGGCAGCGATATTGACCACAGCCTTAATGTCGTCTTTTACCAAATCATAATCCGCATCTTTTAAAGCGCCTATATTTATTACCATATCTATTTCTCCGGCGCCGTCTTTGCAAGCTTCTTCAGTTTCAAAAACTTTTGAAGCAGTAGTGCCTGCGCCTAGAGGAAAGCCTATGACCGCAGCTATTTTTACATCTGAGCCTTTAAGGATATCTGCGCATTTATGCACGTTGCATCCGTTGACACATACAGAATAGAATTGATATTTCAAGGCTTCCTGACATAATTGCTCTATTTGAGCTTGAGTAGCGTCGGCTTTTAAAAGTGTATGATCAAAGTATTTATTTAATGGCTTTTTTGTATTCATAATCACACCTCCTGTAAAATCATTATAACATCAGGTATTTCGTATTGCAACTAAGCGGATTTATGCATATAATAAATAAAGACAGAAAATCTTAGAGACAGGCGGCAGTTGTGCCTGTCGTTTTGAATCAATGAGGTGAAAATGGAAAGGTCGGAAAGAAAAATAAAAATTCTGGAAGCAATCAGATGGATGGGCATTTTGCCGTCCATAATAATATATTTGGCCATTAATGGGCTTTTCCCTAACTGGCTTACTGTAGTGATTACCGTAGGATTCGTATTTGGCTTTCTTATCATATGTAATTCTGAAAAAAAGAGAGTTTTGTGTGATGATATAGTTAAAGACATTAGAGGCGCTCTGAAGCGTGCAGGTCACAAAGACGCGGTATTCGAAGTAAAACTTATGAAGATAGGCATTGTCATAAGGGTATATTTGATAAGAGCCAGACAAAAATCAGCAATATGCAGTAAATCCATAGTAAGCAGCATTTCAAAAGGCTGGTATAAGCGCTATGTATGCGCCACACAAATAGTAGATCTGGATAATGAGTCAGATGTTAAAGAAGCTCAATTAATGCTAAATGAAGATTTGTGGGCAGACATAAGAAAAAAGGCTGGAAAGGGGAGAGAAAATAAAAATAAATGAAAAAAATCTTAATTATAGACGGACAAGGCGGTATGTTGGGAAAACAGCTGGTGGAAGATGTGAAAAAGATATTGCCGGAATCGGAAGTTATAGCGGTAGGTACCAATATAATGGCTACAAACAGTATGCTAAAAGCCGGAGCCGATAACGGAGCTACAGGAGAAAACGCCGTAGTGGTATGCGCGCGAACAGCGGATATAATAGTAGGACCTGTAGGAATAGCCATAGCAGATTCATTGCTGGGAGAGATAACGCCGCAGATGGCAGCGGCAGTAGGACAAAGCAACGCAAAAAAAGTCTTGATTCCCGTCAATAAATGTAATAATATAATAGTTGGCGTCGGTGACAAGAAAACGTCGGAACTTATAAACGACGCTATAGAAACCATTAAGGAGATCAGCAGAAGCTGAAGATTTATACCAGAAGGTACAAGCACTCCAGAAGGAGTTATGGCTTGTATCTTTTATTTTTTGTAAAAGGAGAACTCTTAAATGACTAACGAAAAACACAACATTAAAAATTTAACGCTGGCAGCCCTCTGCTTGGCTATAGCTCTATTGCTGCCATTTCTTACGGCACAGATCCAGACCATAGGCAATATGCTCTGCCCTATGCATATACCTATTTTTTTGTGTGCCTATATTTGCGGCTGGAAATGGGCTTCGGCAGTGGGATTTGTTGCACCTCTGCTCAGATACTTCTTGTTCGGCATGCCGCCGCTTATGCCTACAGGATGGGCTATGGCATTTGAACTTTTGACATATGGTCTCGTAGCAGGGTTATTGTACAAAGCTCTTCCGAAAAAAACCATTAACATTTATGTGTCCCTTATCATATCAATGATAGCAGGAAGGGTAGTATGGGGCGTTGTGAGATTGATAATCGCAGGAGTCGTAAGCACTCCGTTTACATGGCAGATGTTCATAGGCGGAGCAGTTCTTGAGGCAATCCCTGGTATAATATTACATATAATCCTTATACCTGTTATCGTATTGGCCTTGAAAAAAGCCAAGCTCATTGCTTAGGACAAAAGCCGGGCGTAAATAAATAATGAAACAAAAAATGGTCGGCAAGCGCCGACTGTTTTTTGTTTAAATCACCAAAATTAATTGAATTTTTCAGGGTCTTGTAATATAATATAGTTTCAAGTTACATAAGATTTTTGAGAGGAAGGAAACACCTGGAAATGGGCATAAAAGTAGCAAAATTCGGAGGTTCATCTGTTGCTGACGGAATACAGTTGACAAAGACTAAGAAGATAATAGAGCAGGATCCGGATAGAAGATATATAGTAGTATCGGCTCCCGGCAAAAGATTTGAGGGAGATAACAAGATTACAGATTTATTGTATCTGTGCAAGACCCATATAGATCATAATCTTCCGTATGACCAGATATTTCAAGTTGTTGCTGATAGATTTATGGCCGTCGAAGTCAACTTAGGCGTAGACGTAGATTTACTTGGCTATTTTGATGAAATAAGGGAAAATCTGAGACATAATCCCAGTGCAGATTATATAGCGTCAAGGGGAGAATTTTTGAGCGCTGTATTGACGGCAGCATTCTTGGGATTTGACTTTGTAGACACGGCGCCTCTTATAAAATTTGACAGCAGAGGCAAAATTATGATGGAGGAAACGGATCAGGCTTTAAGAGAAGAACTTTTAAAGCATGAGAAAGCCGTTCTTCCGGGATTTTACGGTTCAACGCCTGATGGAAAAATAAAGACATTCTCCAGAGGAGGTTCGGACATAACGGGAGCTCTTGTGGCTAGAGCACTAAAAGCAGATGTTTATGAAAACTGGACTGATGTGTCAGGATTTTTAATGGCTGACCCAAGAATAGTCAAAAACCCTAAACAGATAAAGATGATTTCATATAAAGAGTTGCGCGAGCTTTCTTATATGGGAGCAGGCGTGCTTCACGAAGATGCAATTTATCCTGCCAGAATGGCCAATGTACCTATTAATATTAAGAACACCAATGCGCCGGAAGATTTCGGCACTATGATAGTAGGAGAAGCTGATTTTGAAGAATCGCCTTCCAAAAGCAGGATAGTTACAGGTATTGCAGGAAGCAAGGACTTTACTGTAGTAGCTCTTTATAAAAATATGATGAGCAGCGAACGTGGATTTGTGAGAAGAATATTGGGAATATTGGACGACTATGATATAAACTTTGAACATTTACCCAGCGGCATAGATACCGTTTCAGTCGTAATGTCCAACAAATCCATAGGAGATAGATTAGACGAAGTCTTGGACGCCTTTCGCTCGAGACTTAGACCTGACAGCATAGATGTAATTGAAAACATTTCATTGATAGCCACTGTAGGACGCAGGATGTCATACAGATCAGGCGTAGCAGCCAGACTTTTCGGCGCGTTGGCAGAGGCTAAGGTCAACATACGTATGATTGAACAAGGGTCCAGTGAAATGAATATTATAGTAGGAGTTGAAAATAAAGATTTTGAAAAAGCTGTAAGAGCTATTTATGACGCTTTCTGCGAGGAGGTGTAATCTATGAAAAAACTCGTAACCATTAGCAGAGAATACGGCAGCGGAGGAAGGATAATAGGAAAGTTGCTGGCTGAAAAGCTTGACGTTCCGTTCTATGACAAGGAAATAATAGAAATAGCGGCCAAAGAAAGCGGCTTCTCCAAGGAACTGATGGAAGAGTCGGAACTAAAAGCGAAAAACAGTTTCGCTTACAGCCTTTCATCAATGTCTTCTTTTGGTGAAGGAATAGGAGCCAATATGTTATCTGTCAATGAAAGAATGTTTATTGCGCAATTCCAAGTAATCAGGGAGATAGGCGAGAAGGGCGAAGCTGTCATAGTGGGCAGATGTGCTGATTACGTGCTTAAAGATTTCCCCGGCGTGACCAATGCTTTTATTTACGGTGAATATGATGACAGGGTAAAACGAGCTATAGAAAAATACGGTGTGAGTGAAAGAGAGGCAGACGACAAGGTATCTTCTTATGATAAGGCTCGTGCCAATTACTATAATTATCATACCGGAAGAAAATGGGGGGACTATAGAAATTATAATTTATCCATTGACAGCAGTTATATTGACGAAGATGAAGCAGCTTGCCTTATAGCTGATTATGTTGAAAGGAGAAGTTACCGATGATGAAGGGAATATTAGAAGGGAAAGAAATTAAATACGGTGGAAAGGTACTCGGCAATAAAAAGCTGCTGGCCATTGCCGGCGCCGGCCTGGCTGTAGGAGTGGCCACTGTGGTGGTTTTAGACAAACTGGTAAAAAAATCCAAAGAAGCTTAAAATAGAAGGAGAGATACTTTAAGATGACAGACAAAAAGGAAACTTATTATATAACTACGCCTATTTATTATCCCAGCTCTAATCTGCATATAGGACATACTTATTGCACAGTTATGGCTGATGCAATGGCCAGGTTTAAAAGACTGTGCGGCTATGATGTCCATTTTCTTACAGGTACCGATGAGCACGGACAGAAGATAGAAACTTTAGCTGAGGCTAAAGGCGTAACACCTCAGGCTTATGTGGATGAAATAGTCGAAGGCATTAAAAAGCTTTGGGAAACTATGGAAATATCCTATGACGATTTTATCCGTACGACAGAACCTAGGCATGTGAAAAGAGTACAAGCTATTTTTATGAAGATGTATGAAAACGGCGACATATATAAAGGCGAATACGAGGGCCTCTATTGTACTCCTTGCGAATCTTTCTGGACTGAAAGCCAGCTGGTCAACGGCTGCTGCCCTGACTGCGGACGCCCGGTAACTGCTGCTAAGGAAGAGGCGTATTTCTTTAAACTGTCAAAATACGCTGATAAGCTTTTGGAACTGTTCGAGACTAATCCTTCATTTCTGCAGCCGGAAAGCAGAAGAAATGAGATGATTTCCTTTATAAAACAGGGCCTGGATGACCTCTGCATTTCAAGATCCACCTTTGATTGGGGCATACCTGTGCCTATCGATGAAAAACATGTCATCTACGTATGGCTGGATGCACTTACCAACTATATTACAGCCCTTGGCTATCCGGACGATCCGGAACTTTATAACAAGTATTGGCCTGCCAACGTTCATCTGGTAGGCAAAGAAATAGTCAGATTCCATTCGATAATCTGGCCTGCTATGCTGATGAGCGCCGGTCTGCCGCTGCCTAAGCAGGTTCTGGGGCATGGATGGCTGCTTCTGGGTGGAGAGAAGGTATCCAAGTCTAAAGCTGCCAAAGGCAATGACGTAGTTGATCCTGTAATATTGATTGAGCGTTACGGCATAGACGCATTGAAATATTTCTTGCTCCGCGAATATACTTTCGGGCAGGACGGAGTATTTACCAATGAAGTTATGCTTAAGCGCATGAACTATGATTTGGCCAACGACCTTGGCAATCTGGTGTCCAGGACGGTTTCCATGATAGAAAAGTATTGCGGAGGAACCGTTCCTAAGGCGACCACTTCCGATGATATAGATGAGGATTTGAAGAGGATAGCTGTAGGCGCTGCTTCTAAAGTTGAGGAGCAGATGGACAAATTTGCATTCAACATGGCTCTTGAGGAAATTTGGATATTGGTAAGACGTGCCAATAAGTATATCGATGAAAAATCTCCTTGGGTTTTGGCAAAAGATGAGAGCAAGAAGGCTGAGCTTGATACGGTTATGCACAATTTGGCTGAGTCCATCAGGATAATATCCATCCTCATTCATCCGTTCATGCATACTACCAGCAAAGAGATAAGGAAGCAGATGGGATTATGGTATGCAGATGTGGTATGGAAAGACGCCTTCACTTTTGAAATGATGGATGGCGAACAGGTTAAAAAAGGAAATCCTATTTTCCCTAGACTTGATATCGAAAAGGAGCTGGAGGAATTGCAGTCGCTGAACAAGCCTGCAGAACCGGAAAACGTACCTCTTCAATTGAAACCTGAGATAACTTACGATGATTTTGACAAAATAGATTTCCGCGTAGGAACTATCGTAAAAGCGGAAAAACATCCTAAGGCTGATAAGCTGCTGGTATTCCAGGTCAAGCTGGGAACTGAACTGCGTCAGGTAATAAGCGGCGTAGCAGGTTCATTCAAGCCTGAGGAAATGGTAGGAAAGAAAGTAATCGTCGTTGCAAATCTTAAACCTCGTCAGCTTCGCGGCATGGAATCCAAGGGAATGCTCCTTTTTGCCGACAACGGAGAGCGTGTTGAAATTGTAACGACTTCAGCACCTGACGGAGAAGTTGTAAGTTAATTGAAATAAAAGTTTTACGCGATGGAGAAGAAGATAATGCTGTTTGACTCACATGCCCATATAAACAATGACACATATACGGAAGAAGAAAGAGAAGCTTTGATAAAAGAAATAGAGAGTTCAGATGTGTCATATGTGATGGACATAGGTTACGATTTGGAAAGCTCGCTGCGAGCGGTGAAAGATGCCCAGCGTTTGCCATGGTGCTATGCTGTCGTCGGCGTTCATCCTCACGATACAAAAACTATGGATGAAGATGTTTTGGCGATAATAAAGCATCTTGCCGGCAAAGATAAGGTACAGGCCATAGGTGAAATCGGACTGGATTTTCATTATAACCATTCAGAGCAGGATGTTCAGGAATATTGGTTCCGCAGGCAGATACAGCTGGCCAATGAGCTGAAACTCCCAATAGTGATTCATTCGAGGGAAGCGGATCAGCGGACCATGGATATTCTTAAGGAAGAGAAAGCTTTTTCAGATGAAAGATGCAGCTGGTTCCCGAAGCGTGTCGGGGCCGGCGGCGTCCTTGAAAAGGACGCCCGCGTGCTGCTGCACTGTTTTAGCGGCAGCAGCCAGCTGGGACAGCAGTATGTCAAGCTGGGAGCGACGCTGTCCGTCGCCGGCCCGGTGACATATAAGAATAATCGCAAGACTGTGGAAACAGTGGAAGCGATACCTCTGGAATATCTGCTGGCAGAAACAGATTCGCCTTATCTTACGCCTGTGCCGTTTAGGGGCAGGCCTAACAAGTCTGTTTATGTCGAGCATACTGTACGCAAGATAGCCGATATTAAGGGAATTTCTTACGAAGAAACAGCAAACATAACAATGGAAAACGCAAAAAAGTTTTTTAATATAAAGTAAACAATCAGGTAGTGTATTTAAATTATTCAGGAGGATATTGAGAATGGGAAGAATAGGAAGGTTATTGGTATATTTTTCAACGCTCATGCTTGTAGAAACGCCTATAATAGTGCATTTCCATGATAATTTGAATGGATTTGCAGTTCTTTGGATGTTGGCAGGTGCTATCGGGCACTTCTTCGTGTTTGTAATTTTAGGCGCCCTTGTGGGGAGTGTTTTCAACAAGCGTTTCGAAACAGAATATAATGCTATTCTTGAAGAATATAAAGTGGACAATGACGCTAAGAAGATGCTTCATAAGCTTAAAAACATGAAAAATAAGCCAAAGAGTCCTATGATGCATAACGCTTATTATTTCACTTTGTCTACGGCTTATTATGAGCTAGGTGAAAAATACGGAGCTTTGAACGCTTTGAATATGGTATATACCATTGATAAAACTTTGGCTGCTGAAGTAGAAAAACAGAGAAAGAAGATAGATGAATTAGCTGAGGAATAATTTATAAATTATACGACGTGGCGTCTTTGTTCGACATTTTTCGTTTCCTATTTGTGTTAGCATAAAGTTATGGAAGCGAATAAAAATTTAGTAATTGAAAAAATAAGAAAAGGCAGAGTCATATCATCGGCCGCCGCAGGCGACAGCGGAGATGCTGCTGTCGCCTGCAGGCTGCCTGACGGCAGCCTGGCCTTCATTCTGTCGGATGGTATGGGCAAGGGAATGAAGGCGGCGGCGGAAAGCCGAATTGTCATAAACAGACTGCGAAAGCTTTTAAAAGAGGGCTTTTCTGTGGCTTATGCCATTAAAGAAGTTAATCGAATCATGATTGAAGAAAGCGGTTCAGAGGATAGTTTTGCTACAGTAGATTTGACCATAATAGATAAAGATACAGGCAGGGCAAAATTTTATAAGATGGGAGCCGCATTGTCTTTTGTAGTCAGGGGTAATAAGATAAGGAGGATATCGCAGCCTGCCCTCCCGGTAGGGATATTACCCAAATTGAGGCTGACTCATGTCACCGCAAAACTCAGACCCGGAGATGTACTTATAATGGTGTCAGATGGTATAACTGAAGCAGATAGAAATGATCTTTCGGCTTTTTGGCTGGAAGATTATTTGATGAAGTATGCTCAGACTACCGGTCCTAAAGTTTTAGCGGGAAAAATCGTATTGGAAGCCAGAAATAGATATTTAAGCCGTGAATTAGATGATTTGACGGCTGTGGTGATAAAGGTAGAGTAAGTGCGTTAATATTTAATTTTTTGCTTAGCTCTTGTCCTTGGGCGTTGCTGAAAGCTTCCTTTTGCTCCGTGCGGGGAATCAAAAAACTCGCCGCCTCGGTGCAAGACTCAAGGAGTGAAAGAGCAACCTCGGCGGCTCGGACAGTTTTGATTCCGTGCCGCAGGAGCTGCAATTCAGCTTGGCAACGCTTTGTAGCTGCCAAACTTGGAATTTAAAAACCAAGGTCAAGAAAGCCGCAAAAAATTAAAAATTAACTTCGGATTAAAGTAGATATATACTTTATAGCAAGTAAATTATATAATTTTTTGCTTAGCTCTTGTCCTTGGGGCGTTGCTGAAAGCTTCCTTTTGCTCCGCATGGGGAATCAAAAAACTCGCCGCCTCGGTGCAAGACTAAGGCAAATTAAAGATATAACAGGCTGTCTGAAATGAAAGAAAAAATATTGCAAGTTATTCAAAAAAATGATCTGATAAGCGAAGGCATGCACATCATAGTTGGCCTTTCAGGAGGCCCTGATTCGGTGTGCCTTTTTGATGTTCTTTTTCGAATTGCAGAAGAAAATCCTCAAATGGGACTGCATCTTTATGCTGTGCATGTGAACCACAAATTCAGGCCGGGAGAGGCTGAAGAAGACCAAAGATATGTGGAGAATCTTTGCAGAAGCAGAAAGGTTCCATGCAGTGTGGCAGTTACTGATTGCAAGGCGTTGGCCAAAGAATTGGGAATCACATCTGAAGAAGCAGGACGCAAGGCCCGATATGACGCATTTTCCCAAATGGCCCTTGAAATATCAGATAATCCACAGCGGCCTGTGCCTAGAGAAAAAGTTGCTATAGCCCTTGCGCATAATGCCAATGATCAATGCGAGACCATACTTTTTCGCATTATGAGGGGAACCGGCACAGACGGATTGGCAGGCATGTCATATAAGCGGTTTGACAAAAACGGATTTGCTGTTATAAGACCTATATTGGATATCGGAAGGAAAGATATAGAGGCGTATTGCAAAAATAGAAATTTATCGCCAAGGATAGACCATACTAACAACGAGAACACATATACCAGGAACAAAATAAGAAATTTGCTGATTCCATATTTAGAAGAAAACTTTAACGGCAATATAACTGAAGCTGTCAATCGATTGGGGAAAATATCCTCATGCGACAGAGATTTTTTACGCCGCTTCAGTTTTGAGGGATATAAGGAAGCCAGAGCCGATGGAAACAAATATAGACAGGATTTCTACACAGAAAAACTTATCAGCATTCATAAAGCTATCAGAAGCCGCATATATACTATGGCTTTAGAATCGATTGGAATGGAAGAAAACGTGTCTTTCTCCCATCTTGAGGCCATAGACAGTTTATTGTTTTCAGAAAGCCCTTCTGCGCTCACAGAGATTTCTGCTGAATATCAAGTATCCAGAGAATATGAGAAACTGGTATTTATTAAAAAAAATGCAGAAATTCAAAAATCGACAGGTTGGACAATTCGTCAGATGAGCATGAGCGAGTATGCCAGCTACAGAAAAGAAGGCCGTTTTCACGGGGCGTTTTCCGGGATAGATAAGGACAGCCTTTGCATTAGAAAAAGACGAGATGGTGATAAGATAGATATAGGTACAGGTTATAAAAAATTACAAGACTTTTTTGTGGACGAAAAGCTTCCTAAGCGATATAGAGATGAAGTGGAAATATTAGCTGCAGGAAATAAAGTGCTGTGGATAATGCCGTCTGAATTATATCCGCGGGATGTGATGAAGAAAAAGGGCAGGTTTTCGGCTTCAAATAAAGTAAAAGAGGGCGCTCCGGAGCCTATAATAGTCCTTGAAAAATTGTGATATATGTGATAAAATATTCTAACGTGTTTGTAGAAATATACAAAATCTTGAAAGGGGAGAATCGTGAAAAGATTTGCAAAAAATATAGGTATTTATATATTCCTGTTTGTTGCGGTTTTGATTGTAGCCTTTATCTACAGAGGTATGGAAAATGAGCAGGCGCAGGTGAAAGAAGTCCCTTTATCTGAGTTTGTTCAATATCTGGAAGATGAAAAGATAAAAGAAATAAATGTTACGGATACGAAGCTTACAGGTACTATAAGTGATGATGAAATTGTATATGCTTATGCCAACTCAGTGGTTGAAATAAGCATGATAGATGAGCTGTATCTGTTCCCGCAAATGCAAGCAGGGACTTTAAAATATGAAAGTGATCCTCCTGATTCCGGCTCTGTATTTTTAAGCTTGCTGCCTACTATTATCATGGTTATAGCTTTGGGCTTTTTATTTTACATCATGATGAATCAAGGCGGCAACGGAAAAGCGTTTCAGTTTGCTAAATCTAGGGCAAAGATGGTAAAAGGCGGAGAGAAGAAAGTAACATTCGCTGATGTAGCCGGTCTGGATGAAGAAAAACAAGAACTGGAAGAAGTAGTTGATTTTCTTAAAGACCAGAGAAAATATAAAGAGCTCGGGGCTCGCATACCTAAGGGAATACTCTTAGTAGGCCCTCCGGGAACCGGTAAGACTTATGTTTCAAAGGCTACTGCAGGTGAAGCCGGAGTGCCGTTTTTCACTATCAGTGGTTCAGACTTCGTTGAAATGTTCGTAGGTGTAGGTGCGTCAAGAGTAAGAGACTTGTTTGACCAAGCTAAAAAGAATGCGCCTTGTATAGTTTTTATAGACGAGATAGACGCAGTCGGTCGCAAAAGAGGCGCAGGCATAGGCGGCGGTCACGATGAAAGAGAGCAAACATTAAATCAGCTGTTGGTGGAGATGGATGGTTTTGCAGAAAATTCAGGGATTATCATACTTGCTGCTACCAACAGGCCTGACATTTTGGATCCTGCTCTTTTAAGACCGGGACGATTTGACAGACAAATAGTCATAGGAGTTCCTGATATCAAAGGAAGGGAAGAAATATTCAAGATACACAGCAAGAATAAGCCTATGGCAGATGACGTTACTCCTGAGGTGCTTGCAAGACGCACTCCGGGATTTACTCCGGCCGACATAGAAAATCTTCTCAATGAGGCAGCCTTGATTACAGCCAGAAGAAACGGCCGCTTTATAAGAATGGAAGAGATTGAAGAAGCAATAACGAAAGTAATAGCCGGACCTGAAAAGAAGAGCAGAGTTATCAGTCCTAAAGAAAAGAAACTTACGGCTTATCATGAAGCAGGTCATGCAGTTGTCGCAAGATGCATACCTGACAGCGACCCTGTTCATCAGGTTACGATAATTCCAAGGGGCAGAGCAGGGGGATTTACCATGACGCTGCCTAAGGAAGATAAAAATTATGAAACGAGAAGCAGCATGAGAAATGCTATCGTTCATCTGCTCGGTGGACGTGTGGCTGAACAGCTTACTTTGGATGATATAAGTACAGGCGCCAGCAACGATATCATGCGCGCTACTGAAATTGCTCGTGATATGGTAACCAAATATGGTTTCAGCGAAAAGATAGGTACCGTAAATTACAGCAATTCAGAAGAAGTATTCTTAGGTAATGACTTTACTACTCATAAAAACTATTCTGACGAAGTCGCTCGTGAAATTGATGCAGAAGTAAAGAGAATAATAGATGAGGCATATAAAGAGGCGGAGAGACTTCTCAAAGAAAATATGGATATTCTTACAAGAGTGGCTGAGGCGCTGCTTCTGGTTGAGACCATTGACGGACAGCAGTTTGAAGAGCTGTTTACAGGAGAGGTTACGGCTGAAGGACTGGCAGCTAAGGTTAAGGTATTTGAAGAAGAGAAAATGGCTAAAAATGCCGAAGAAGCTGCTGAAAGAGAGCGTCTCTTGAAAGAAGAGGAAGAGCGAATGCAAAAGGAGCTTGAAAAATACGATGAGGATTATATGAATGATGACTCTGTCGATGAAGCTCCTGATCACGAAGAGGAAGTTGAGGATTCAAATGAAAGTAACCGTTAAGGATTGCTTACAACTGGATGTTTTCAAACAATGTGTCGTTGTTGCGGGAGAAAGCAAGTTGGACAACAGGGTTAGAACTGTTTCCGTCATGGATGATTCGACTGTAGATGAAGCTATAAAACATTGCGGTAAGAAAGATGAGATGATATTGACTACTTTTGCCGGAATGAAAAAGGACATTGAAGCCCAGCAGGAAGTAATACGTCAGTTAGCAAAAAATGAGGTAGCTGCTGTGGTGGTCTTTCAGATGGAGTCTTCTTCAGGAGAAAATCAAAGTTATCCAGATGTGATGAGGGCTGCTGAAGAAGCGGCTCTCCCTCTGATAATCCTGATAGGCAGCCATGACATAGGATATTCCAGGGTAATTACGGAAGTTATGGAAAAAGTCCTTTATGGCAGCAACTTCAACAACAGTTTGATAAATAATACAATTTTTCACTTGCTTAATTTTGAAAAGCATAGCAATTTCCAACAGGCTCTCAGGGAAGCCGCTATTAATAACGATTTTCAAGTGGTCCTGATGAGTGAAGAATTCAATCCTATCCTTACGGTAGAAACCAGGTATAAGACTACAGTAGAGGCAGCCATAAGACGCGGCAAGGATGTGGCTTTGAATTTTAATGGCGTTTACAGTTTGGTGGATATAGATGGCGTATTGGTATATTGGGGAGCCATTGAGATAAAAGGCGATAAATATTATCTGCTTATAGTGGACAATGACGACAACTATTCTTCCGGAGAAATAACCAAACTGGCTGAGATAATAGAGCTTGCCATGGGGATGTGGAAATTTACTCCTGAAAGAGATGCCAAGACAGAATTTGTAAAATCCCTGATAAGAGGAAATAAAAGTCTGGCCTATTCCCTTAAAGATGAAGCCGGTGTAAAATCTGAAGATATACTTTCTGTTTTTTATGCCAGAGGTATTGAGTCCTTTGAGGAGGATAGAATAGTAAATTCCTTTGAAGAAAAAGGCCTTTTACATGTGATTCGCATCAAAGAGGGAGAAGAGAGCTATGGAGTGCTGATAAAAGGGACGGCGCATATTAAGCATGAAGACACAGGTGAAAAATCCATATGCGTTAAATTCTTCGATGAATTGAAAGAAAACAAGAGGATAAGAATATTCCATGTGACGGGAATCGGGTCTATTGAAGGTGCAGGCGATGGCTTCCGGCTTATAAATGAAACCTGGTCATCAGTAGGAGGAATATTCCCATATAAAAGAGTGTTTACTAAATATGATTTGGCGCTGGTAAGCAACTGCATAAATTTGCAGGCCCAGGGCGGATATTTAAAGAAAAACTTCATGGATCTGCTTGAGGATTTTAAAGTGGAGTCAGATAATAAAAGCAAGCAGATGCTGGAAACTTTGGAAACCTTCGTATTGGATGCAGGCATGAACAGTGGGAAAACTGCTGAGTTCATGGGAATACATACCAATACGGTTCAGTACAGACTCAAGAAAATAAATGAAGTCTTAGGAGTTGAAATAACAGGTAACCGCGTAATTCCGGGGCTTACCATTGCTTTGGCTTTGAGAAGACTTGAAAAAAACGTAAATTAAAATTAGAGAGGGAAAGTCATGAAAGAATTGCGGCTAGGCAGCATAACATTAGACAATCCCTTTTTTCTTGCGCCTCTGGCCGGTATAACCGATGCTCCGATGAGGAAACTTTGCAAGGAAATGGGAGCCTCCCTTGTGTTTTCTGAAATGGTAAGCGCAAAAGGCATGTGGTACGGAGATAAGAATACCGGCAGATTGCTTTATACGAGGAAAGAAGAAGCGCCTTTCGGCGTACAGATATTCGGCCATGAGCCTGATATAATGGCGTATGCCGCCAGACAGATAGATAAGCACAGCTGCGACATAATAGACATTAATATGGGATGTCCTGTGCCTAAGGTAGTTAAAAACGGCGAGGGTTCTGCTTTGCTGAAGAACCCTGATCTTATCTACGATATTGTATCAGCCGTAGTTAAAAACACAGATAAACCGGTAACGGTTAAAATAAGAATAGGATGGGACAGCAATAGTATAAATGCTGTAGAGGTTGCCCACGCCATATCGGCAGCAGGTGCGTCGGCCATATCTGTTCATGGCCGTACAAGGGAACAGTATTACAGTGGGAAGGCTGACTGGTCTTATATTGCAAAAGTCAAGAAAGCCGTAGACATTCCCGTTGTGGGTAACGGTGATGTTGTCGATGGAAAAACTGCCATTGAGATGATGAGGCAGACCGGGTGCGATTTCGTCATGATAGGAAGAGGAGCGCTTGGCAATCCTTGGATATTCAGAGAGGCCATAGCCGCGTGGAAAGATCAGCCTTTGCCTGAGAAGCCTTCTAAGGAAGAAAAAAAACAGATGATGCTGGCTCATCTGCAGGATTTGGCCGACTTAAAAGGAGAGACTGTAGCCATAAGGGAAATGCGAAAACATGTTGGATGGTATATAAAAGGAATCCAGGGAGCCGCAGCCTTGAGAGGCAGAATAAATCAAATAACTGAAATGAACTGCCTCATAGATACCATAAAAGAACTTTAAAATATATACAGCATTTATCGGCTGAGAGTTTAACTTCTAGTCAAAGACCTTTTCATATACGATCCAGCCTCTGTCAGGTGTTGAAAAGAAAACGCCGCATTTTTTGAAACCGTTTTTTTCAATAAGGTTTTGCATTATTACATTATCGAGGTGAGTATCGATTTTTATGTGAGGGCATATTCCTTTTCCGAATTCCAAAAATTCAGAAAAAATGCCGCTGTGTTTTCCGTTGCTTGCAAGTCTGTGAATTGTAGCGTAATCCCCTTCATAATCCCATGAAAGTTCATGAAAACCGGAATAAAAAGGGTCTTCTCCTATATGAAATTCCATGACGCCGCATAGCTGGCCATCCCTCTCTACTACGTATAGGGTTCCGCTTTCCATATCGCTTTCCACAGTACTTGCAAGAGGCAAATTGTCGCCCCACTGATCGGGATTGCCTGTGGCTTTCATGTATTGCCTCGCGCTTTTGTATATATTTAAAATTTCATCTAAATCTTCTCTTGTTGCTTTGCGAACCATCTTGCGACCTCTCTACAGCAATTATTATTTGCTCCTAATATATTTTACCATTTTAAAGCGATAATATCAATAAAAGGACAATTGCATATCCAGCCAGCTTTCTTGCCGAGCTTGATGGATTTCATCATCCGGCAGCGAACCTCCGATTAAAAAAGGAGATAATGGGTCGTGACGCTTCATGTTTTTAATGACGGCCTCTTTATTCCAGTTGGCATAACAATAGCGGCAGAGGTGGCCGCAAGTGTCGTATTGTCCTATGTCACTGCCTAAAATACAAGAACATTCTTCCCTCGCGCCTTTATAAGCAGCCGGCAGCGAAAGCCGCGAACCTATGGCAGTTTCCAATGTTTCCTTTGACATGCATCCGCTGCAGTCGATACCGAACCTGGCAAGTTCCTCACCCTCAGCACAGGTCTTGATAGCTATTCCATATTTTTTTCCTATGGAGGAAAATTCTTGTCCTATTTTTAGCCGTTCACTTGTCGATACCCGTCTTATTTCAGGAAAATTTCTTTTTACCTTTTCATAAAGGTCTATAAAGCTTATGACACATGTATTGGTGTATTCCGAAAGTTGACTTGCCATGGAGTTAAACCGCTCAAAATGCCTGTCCAAAGTGTAAACATCATCGATAAAGATTGGATCATATCTCCAAGCCACATTGTTTGCTCCGACTATGGAAGAAAGCTGCTTAAAGGATTGCATAATATGAGATTTTTCAGGAACGTTAGGCTCAATCTCTTTGCCATAGCAAGTAATGGTAACGAACCAGTATTGATTATAGGGATTACGCACCATAACATAACCTGCTTTTAACCGCTCAGAAAACCATCTTGAATAAAAAGCCGGTATGTCAGTCCTGTTTCCTGTATGTAAAATCATAAATTCCTCCTTTATCATATAATTTTATCACATTTACTTATTTAAATTTTGTAAATTTTTGTTGACATTTTTTAAGGCATGAGCTTATTATATAGGCAAACCAAGGTAGATGACGAGGCTATATAAGGAGGATTTCGATGCTTGAAAATTATCTGGATATAATAACCAATATGGAAAATTATGTGGATGGAGTTATAGTTACAGATACGAAAGCGAATATCGTTTATATCAGGCGTTATACAAAGGATTTGACGCCGCTTACAGAAAAAGATTATATAGGGCGAAATCTTTTTGAAATATATCCCACTATGGAGCCAGGCAAAAGCACTATTTTAAAAGCTCTCAGAAAAGGCGAGATAACGTTAAATCATCACAGCGTGCTTACAACGGCCAAAGGACAGAGCTTTGAATTAGTAGACGATACCTTTCCGATTAAAGAGAACGGCAAGATTATAGGAGCTGTATGCATAACTCATTCGCCTACGAGAAAGCAAGCTTTAACTGCGCTGGATATAAGTTCCGATAAAGACCATCAACCTAAAAGACTTTTTACTGTTTCTGATATTATCGGTCGCAGTCAGTCGATGGAAACATTGAGAAATCAGATAAACCGATTGGCCGAAACGTCATCCTCCTTGTTGATTTACGGAGAAACCGGCACAGGCAAAGAAATGGTGGCCCAATCGGTGCATACATCCAGCAATAGGAGAGAAAAGCCGTTTTTAACTCAAAATTGCGCAGCTATTCCCGAGACTCTTTTGGAAAGCATTTTTTTCGGTACGGTACATGGAAGTTATACCGGAGCTGAAGACAGGGCAGGCATATTTGAAAGCGCCAAAGGGGGAACGGTATTTCTGGACGAAATAAATTCTATGAACATAGGTATGCAGGCTAAACTTTTGAGAGTGCTGGAGGAAAAGAAAATTACAAGGATAGGTGCCACAGAACCGATAGATGTAGACGTGAGGATAATCGCAGCTGTCAATCAGCCGCCTCTGGATTGTGTAAAGAACGGAACCTTGAGAGATGATTTGTTCTATCGTCTTGGCAGCGTAATGCTTAACATTCCGCCTCTCAGAGAAAGAAAAGAAGACATAGAACTGCTTACTCGGTATTATTCTGACAAGTATTCTAAATCTATGAAGAAAAACATAATAGGAGTTTCACAGGATGTGATGACGATATTTCACAGTTATTATTGGCCAGGTAACGTCAGGGAATTGAGAAATGTCATAGAAGGAGCGTTTAACTTGTGCGATACGACTATTATAGGCATAGGCGATCTGCCTTCGTATATGTTATCGGATATGGAAGTGGAAAAATTGGTGGCTGAAAATCAGGCCGACATGCGAGATATACCGTGGTTGGGCAGCCTGAAAAAGAATATCGAAGCTTATGAAAAATTTCTCATTGAAGATTCCATAAAGTCGCATAAAACTTTTTCTTCGGCTGCCCGACATCTTGGCATCAGTCGCCAAAGCCTTAATCAGAAGATACAAAAATACGGTATATCAACACGGCCTGGTTACTTCTTATAAACCTGCTGTCCGTTTACATATGTTTCTTCAACTTGTATTTTATCAATGTCATCGGCCGGGACGGAAAGTATATCTTTGTCGAGAATTATAAAGTCGGCCCAGTATCCTTCTTTTAGCTCTCCTATATTTTTAAATCCCAGCATAGGAGCAGCCTTAGAAGTATAAAGTTTTATGGCTGTTTGTATATCGACTTTGTGCTGCTTGCCGCAGTCGGTACCGTCCCAAGCTTTTCTTGTTACAGCGCCTTTGAGGCAAACGAACGGGTTTGACGGTTCTGCCCAAGCTGTTGCAGGAGCGTCAGTGCTGAAAGCTATTCTGACACCTGCCTTAAGCCAATCTGATATTGGATAATTTTTTTGAGTTCGTTCAAGCCCCAAATTGGTCAAATAGCTTTCTATTTCTGCATACAGGAAAATAGGCTGGGTAACAAAAGCAATCCCCGCTTTAGCGGCTTTTTCTACAGCACTCGCAGTAGGCATTGCAACATGCTCTAATCTCACGTAAGGAGTATCTCCTGTTATCCAAGGCTGCTGCTGCCATGTGTGCTCGATAGCTCTATCTATGGTCTTAGCTCCCATGGCGTGTATTGAAAGCTGGCATTTATGCTCTTTACAGAATTTTATGGCATCTTCTATATCTTGCTCACTGCATACAGGTATGCCATATTCATCTGTACTGCCCAGATATGGCTGATCGCACCATGCGGTTCGACCGGAAACACTGCCGTCTCCTATAAGTTTGATGCCGGCAATGCGGAATCCCTTTGAAGGATCCATATCTTCTTCTGTTATGGTGAAATCTTTTTTATCTTTTACTTCGTCCCACATGTAATAGCAGGCTACTTTGACTTTCATTCCTTTTTTTATAGCAAGATTATATATGCTTTTGTAATCGCTGTCGGTGAATTCGCCCATATCAGCTCCGGTGGTAACTCCTTGAGAAAGGAGTATTTTGTCTAGAGCAAGCAGATCATCAGCGATGTCTTCTACGGTTTTCTCAGCCATTATATCATTAAGTACATTTCGCCCGTTTTCATAGAGAATGCCATCAGGTGCGCCGTCTTTGTCACGGCCTATCCTGCCGCCTTCCGGGTCGGGAGTATCGGCAGTAACGCCGGCCATTTCCAGCGCTTTGCTGTTAACTGCGCACACATGACCGCATGTCCTTTTGACGATTACCGGAGAATCGCTGCAACCTCTATCAAGGTCGTATCTATTGGGCGCACGGTGTTCTTCCAATTTACCTTCATCATAGCCCCAGCCTTGTATCCATTGCCCTGCGGATTGCTCTTTTCTACTGTCTCTTATTTTATTGATTAAATCTTCAATGGATGATACGACAGGCGGCAGGGCTGAAATTTGCTGACAACAGTCTGCAAGCATTATAGCGTGCATGTGGCAGTCTACAAAACCAGGAAGGACGCGCCTTCCGTCCAGATCTACGATTTCGGCTGCATCGCTTTCATCGATTTGGCCGTTTTTTCCTATCCACGCTATCTTTCCATCCTTGACAGCCATACTTTCTGCATAAAGATTGTGATCGTCAGAAGTAAATATTTTTCCGTTTTTATATAATGTATCGTATTTTTTCATTTGGTTTCACCTTATTTCTTATGATTTTTAAGCCAGTTGATGGCTACGTTGGCATGAAGAGCGGCGCCGTACGGCAGCATATCTTCGTCTATGACCATATTTGGGTTGTGCATAGGAGCAGCGTCTTTGCCGCCTACACCGATTGTAGCAAACATGGAAGGAACTTCTTCTCCCACATATCCGAAATCTTCAGTTCCTGCCATGCATGGAAGCTGCACGACATTATCTGCGCCCATGATTTCGCCGATAAAGGGCTCAAGCTCTTGACACAAATTTTCGTCGTTGTATGCGGAAGGCGTGTGAAATGAAATCATATCGTACTCTCCACGCCACATCTTTACTACGTGTTCCGTTATTTCAGGAATTCTTTGAGTCAAATGTTTAGTTACGTCTCTGTTGAAAGTCCTAGCTGCCACCTGGAATTCCGCCGTATCAGGAATCACGTTGGCAGCGCTTCCGCCTCCGCATTTGCCCACTGAAAGGGCGACCGTCTCTCTTGGGTCTATTTCCCTTCCGCTGAGCAGGTTCAAGGTAGTATACAATTGATTAGCTATCATTAAGGGGTCTATACACTGATGAGGTGTTGATGTATGCCCGCCGCGGCCTTTTATTTTTATCATGAAGGTATCCATGGCTGCTGAAGTTATGCCGGGAGTATATCCGACGGTGCCGACCTCTTGGTCTGCCATAACATGGAGGGCAAAGGCAGCGTCTACACGAGGGTTTTCTAAAAGCCCGTGTTCTATCATGAGCCTTGACCCACATCCGCATTCTTCTCCCGTTTGAAACATAAGCTTGACAGTTCCGCAAAGCTGGTCCTCTCTGTCTTTGAGAATTTTGGCAGCTCCGAGAAGCATAGCAGTATGAGCGTCGTGACCGCACATGTGAGCAAAACCCGGCTTTTGAGACGTAAAATCTACCAGTCCCTCAGCTTCATTCATAGGAAGGGCATCCATATCGGCACGCAATAAAATACAGGGCTCCCCTTGACCGATAGTCGCAACTACACCTGTAGAAGCTTTCATATCGGGGAATCCTGCAAATTTAAAGTTTTCTCTCATTTTTTTGTCTAACGGACCGCCGCAGATTTGGGATTTGATACCCATTTCTTTTAATCTCTTTTGTACATATGCGGCAGTTTCAGGCAAGTCAAAACCAACCTCCGGGTTCCTGTGTATATGACGCCTGTCGGTTAAAATTTGCTCTTTGATAGCTAAAGCAGAATCCAAAATTTTCATATTATCCCTCCGAAAACGATACAATGATCGCTTTGATTTTATCAATGTGCTCAAGATTGAAGAGGCTTGGAATCCTGATTTAGTTTTATTGAATTATAGCAAATATATCGATAATATGCAATTAGAAATATGAAATCAGGAGGTAGCACAGAAAGTTGTAAATTTTTGTTTACTTTTTTGATTAAAAAAAATAAGCTACTGTCATAAAAAATTTACAAAATTGCAGTTTTTTTAAATAATAAATTAAAAAATCGCTAATTTTCAACATCTTTATCAGATGATAAAATTTGGCTTAATATTTGCATTGAATTATATGCAAAATATAATTTTATATTTATGTGCTCAAGTATAAGATATAAATGTCATATGAAACATTACACGAGGTTTGGAAGTAAATAGAAAAGGAGGGGTGCGGCAGAGTCGTACCAATAGAAAAAATGGGCGAAACAATAAATAAAAAGAAAGGTTTTCAAATGCCTCATGTGTTTGTCATTTTGCTTTTAATCATGCTGCTGGTAACAGTCATGTCATATGTCGTTCCAAGCGGTACTTTCGACAGAAGCGAAGGCAACGCTGTAGACCCTGATACTTTTCAGTTTATAGAAAATGAAAATCCTATAAGTTTTCAAGACTTTTGGTCCGCTCTCTACGATGGATTTGTTAATGGCTCGACTATAATGGGTTCGCTGTTGCTGTCTGCAGGAAGCCTGGGAATATTAAACAGCACAGGAGTGCTTGAAGTAGGGGTCAGAAAACTTACGCAGATTACAAAAGGACGCAATATTATTGCAATAATAATATTTTATTTGTATTTTGCAGGAATGAACATACTAGGCGCCGGTGAAGGAGTCTATCCGTTTTTCCCTATCGTTACGGCCATAATAATGTCGTTAGGATATGATAGATTAATGGCGGCCGGAACTATAATGTTTGCAGCTACAGCCGGGTTTGCATGCGGCATGGTCAACATGTTTACCACAGGAATTTCACAGCAGCTTGTGGGATTGCCTACTTTTTCGGGAATCGGATATAGGTTTGTAGTATTCCTGGTGCTGGGAACCATTGGACTTGTAAGCGTTCTCATGTATGGACGCAAAATTAAAAAAGACCCGAGCAGAAGCTATGCAGCCGAGGAGTATAAGCAGACACTGGCAGAAATTGAGGAAAAGAAAAAGGCTGGCGAGCAGGAAAACGTAAACTTCACCTGGAAAGAGGGACTGACGCTTATCTTGTTCCTGGCACTGGTAATTTTCATCGCTTACGGATGCTTAGAGCTGGAATTTTCCCTAGCGCAGTTCGCTGCGTACTATGTGGTATTTGCCATAATAGTTGCTTTTATATATAGAATAAATCCAAATAAATTTTGTCAAATATTCGTTCAGGGAGCGTCACAAGTGCTGACTGCAGCTTTGGCGATAGGTATGGCCCAATCTGTAATGGTGTTGTTAACACAGGGACAAATAATGGATACACTGGTATATTATATGGGCAATGCGCTCCAAGGAAAGAGCGCGCTTATCACATTGCTGCTTATATTCTTATTTGTTACCGCGTTTAATTTCTTAGTAGTATCAGGTTCAGGAAAAGCTCTCATGATGATGCCTATTATGAGCCCTCTGGGAAAGATGCTGGGTATAAACCAGCAGGTGATGGTGCTGACATATCAGCTGGGAGATGGAATTACCAATATGCTTTGGCCGGGCGGAGGCTTGGTCGCTTGCTCGCTTTGCGGACTTAACTACGGAACATGGCTAAAAATGGCGTGGAAAACTTTTGCTGTTATGATTGCATCAGGTTATATTTTAGTATGCATAGCTAATCTTATAGGTTACGGTCCTTTTTAGACCATTCAGCTTGACTTTAGGCTGCTTAGCTTAATGTTTGAAAAGTTGAGATAGGAGTATATAAAACACAAAATAAAAAGACCGCTTTCAATTAGTCCAATTTTCAGATAAAGGCTTTGAAAGCGGTCTTATATTTTAATATACTGTTATTTTTCTATAACAGCGCCAGCAGGATGAAGTTCAGTATAAACAGTCCGGTGCATACCCACAAGATAGGGTGAACTTCTTTAGCTTTGCCGGTAAAGATTTTAATAATGCAGTAGAAGATGAATCCTGCCGCTATACCGTAAGAAATGCTGTAGCACAAAGCCATGAACATTCCGGCGAAGAAAGCAGGCACCGCTTCATTGAAGTCGCTCCATTCGATATCTTTGAAGGAAGATGTCATCATAACTCCTACGGCTACGAGAGCAGGCGCTGTAGCTGCGAAAGGAACGGCGCTGACGAATGTAGCCAGGAAGGCTGATATAGCAAAGCAGATAGCTACTACCACGGAAGTAAGTCCTGTACGACCGCCGGCTCCTATACCGGAGGCGCTTTCAACGAAGGTTGTCGTGTTGGAAGTACCAAATAACGCTCCTATGGAAGTAGCTGTAGCGTCGGCAAACAGCGCTTTGTCCAGTCTGGAATGAAAACCGGGCTTTGCTTCAAGATTCTTCTCATCCTCAGCGCTGAAAATACCGCTGCGGCGTCCGGTACCGATAAAAGTTCCTATGGTATCGAAGGTATCGGATATGCTGAATGAAAAAATTGTAATAAGCACCAGCGGCAGCTTGGACATATCCGTGAACAAACTTGTAATGCCGCCTTCGTGGAATATAGCCAGGAAGGTTGAAGGCAGAGCTTGGCAGGCTTCGCTGAAACTGGTTGTCTCCTGAGGAGTGGTTACTCCGAATGGTATACCGATCAGAGTAGTAAGTATTATAGCAATTAATATAGCTCCTTTGACTTTAAGAGCCAGAAGCACAATAGTAAGGAACAGACCTATGAGGAAAACCCAGAATTGAGGTTGGTCTAAAGTTGCCAAAGCAGGAACACCGCTGTCAAACGAAATGATTCCCACGTTTAAGAGACCGATATAGGCTACAAATATTCCTATACCGCCGCCAATAGCATGTTGCAGACTCACAGGTATGGATTTAATTATGTACTTTCTGATTTTTGTTGCGGTAATGAAGATGTTGAATAATCCGCATATGAATACCATGGAAAGCGCCTGCTGCCATGTAAATCCCAGACCGAAGCATACTGTGTAAACGAAAAATGCATTCAGGCCCATTCCGGGAGCTTGTGCATACGGCACGTTAGCAACCAGCCCCATTATAAGGGTGCCGATGATTGAAGCGATTATGGTGGCTAGGAAAACTGCGCCCCACTCCATTCCGGATTGTGCGAGGATCCCCGGGTTAACGACTATAATATATGACATAGCAAAAAATGTCGTTAGTCCCGCCATAACTTCTGTCGAAACTGTAGTGTTGTTTTCTTTCAAATGAAAAAACTTGTCCATATAGTACCTCTTCTTTTATTGTTTCTTTTTCAAATCCATTTTTCCCTATAATAGCATACCATACCATCACAAAATTGTCATTAAACTTTTACAATGACAGCAAGTGGTAAAATGATAAGGATTACCATTACATTTAAGAAAATCCGTATCACTATTTACATAAAAAAATAACCGCTCTGCTTATGATCATGAAAGCAGTAAATTTTTGAATAAAATATGATGAGCATAATTACTGAAATCACGAAAAAAGAGAGCCGCATACGCAAGCTCTCTAATCTTCGCATTTATTGAATTTTCAACGCATAGCGGAACACGTCCGCAGACAGCCTTATTTTCCGAAGTATCTCTTCAGCAGACCTTCAAAAGCAGCACCGTGTCTTGCTTCATCCTTGCACATTTCGTGAACTGTAGGACAGTAGGACACGGAGAAAATGTTGGAATTTCAAAGGATATGGGCGTATAATGCTTACAACTTTATATAAAGAAACTGAGATCTTTCTAAACAATTTACAGTCGAATTTACAGTTTAGGAGGATTTTTTTATGAAAGAAAACGGAAATGCAGGCGTGTTTCAATTAGAAAATGGAAACTGGGGCTACAGGTACTCTATTAAAGTTGATGGTGAATTAAAAACAGGCAGACGTACTAAAGACGACAGCGGCAATCCATTCAAGACGGAAAAGCAGGCGGTCAAGGCACGGAATACGGCAATAGCAAAAGAGCAGATGGATGTTAAAAGGAAAAAGCCGATTCAACGCAAAACCTTTGCCGCTGTCTTTGCGGAATACTGCGAAAAAGGCCGCAAGGGCAAGGCGTATGCCACTATAAGAAAGCAGGAAAGCCTTTGGAATGTTCACCTTAAAGAAAGGTTCGGCAACAAATATGTGGACGGCATAAGCGTTGCGGAGATTATCGACTATCTTTCGGAACTATATTATGAGAAAGGGTATTCATATAGATATGTGGAATCTTTCCTCAAGATGTTCTATCTGATATTGGGGCAGGCGTATTCAAGAAACTATCTGGACATGGACACATACAACAAGCTATGTGTAAATAGGGACACCAAGATACATATGCCTAAGATGAAAACTGATGAGGATATGGAAATAGTGATATTCAGCAGAGAAGAAATGCAGGCACTCGATGAATACTTTTGCGGCACCAATGCGGAAACTGCTTACATGATAGGGAAATATTGCGGACTGAGGATAAATGAGTGTTACGGTCTCAAATGGTGCAATGTGGACTTGAAAAACGGAACTATTCTGATCGACAGACAAATGCAATACGAAAATGGAGTTATCAAGCTTGTGCCGCTCAAGACAAGAAACGCCAAAAGGACGATGTTCATGGCTCCGCCACTTAAAGAGTATATGACGAACCTTTACGAAAAGAAAATACAAAGAGAGAAAATCCTTGCAGAGCAGAGAGAGCAGAATCAGATATTTATTGAGGATATAGACGGAGCTTCCATTTCAAGCTTGGAACTTGTCAATACCCTTGAAAACGGAAAGCGGCAGACTATAAATTCAATGAAGTATCACGCCGAGCAGATACAAGAAAAGTTACATATCTATTTTAAGTATCATTTTCTAAGGCATACTTACGGAACCGCATTGGCCGACAGGAATACGCCCGTTCACATACTGTGCAATCAGATGGGGCACGCAAGCGTAAATGTTACGCAGAAATACTATATCGCAGTATCAAAAACAGGGATTGAAACATTGAAAGCAAATCTCAGCACACTATAATTCAGGAGGATAAGACGATGATAAGCAAACCGGAAATATTTGAAAACATACACGACTACAGCGGTAGGGTAAAGTATGAGTATGAAAACCTCACAAACAGGCTTGACAGACTTGACATTGAGATACTTGATATGATAATAAACTGCGTGTATAAAGAGGGAGTGAAAGACGGCCTCCTGCTTCATGCAGAACTTGATACAAATTAGATACAAAACGAAAGAAGAGGGAAGAACTTTTGAACTTCCCTCTTTGTCTTTTATACATCTCTGAACATCTTTGCAGATGATATTCAATCTCTGAAATCAAATAAATCTTTTGCCTTGATACAGAGCACTTCACATATCTTAAATATCACATCTAAAGATACGCCTACGGTAGCCAATTCTATGGCACTCATGTGGCTGCGGTCAATATCTAATAATTCCGCAAGCTGCATTTGAGTCAGCCCATGCTTTTTTCTATAAAATGCGATATTCAAACCTAAGTTTTTATAGCTTTCTATATATTGCTTATTCATAGAGCACACCCCTTGAATAATTTTATGGTGTTTTAAGAACATAATAAACCTTGTAATACAAGCTAAATGACTGTTGACACAAGTCAAAATAAGATATAAAATTGCAATGATAAGAAAACGCACTGTTGGAAAGGAAAAGACGACAATATGGAAGATGAGAGGAAAAAAAGAGAGTACAATTGCATTTTATTGTTCTTGGGGCATGGTTGCCGTTCAAAAGAAAGTCTTTTAATAAAGGGGTACTCCGAAAGCACGCTTGAAGAAATGGTGGGTCTTGGATTATTAACTAAGGAAACTCGAAAAGACGCAATAGGAGAAGATGCTATATATTATTGTGCTACAGAAAAAAGTAAAGAGATTTGGTGATGAATCGTGAGAGAAAAGAGAAGCACAGACAACAGTAAAATTATTATTGTCTTATTGCTTATCACAGCAATAGCCATTGCCATAAGTATATGGGCTTTATTTTTCAGACAGCCGCAGGAATTGAAAGAAGCGAACGAATTGCCACCTGTGGAGCAGGAAATAGAAAAAAATACCGATTCAATTTCTATTCCGGGGTACGAGGGAATAACTTTGGAAGCTGATTCTGTTCAGCAGAGCCTATGCCTGAGCAATCCGCCGCAAAACACCTGCTATTTTATTATCGCTTTATATCTGGAGGACGGAACTATGCTCTGGGAGTCTGATTACATAAAGCCGGGAGAGGAATCGGAGCCAATCGTCCTGAATCAGAAATTGCAGGAGGGAACCTATCAGGGTGCATATCTGCAATACTCCTGCTATGCGATGGATAATGAACGGACTCAACTAAACGGGGCTAAGACGAAGGTAACGCTTCGTGTTAAATAAATGAAAAAGAGGAGAGAAAAAATGAAGAAACTTATTTCAACTTTTATGATTGTTACGCTTCTGATATGCTGCTTCACTGCCACAGCGTTTGCAAGCGATCAGACAGTCCTGACAACGACCGTGCCGGACGCCACTTACACGCTTAATATTCCGGATGACCAGGAGGTCCCTTTTGGGGCAACAAAACATGATTTAGGTGAAATATCAGTAACAGATGCTGCAGGATTTGCTAAAGGAAAGAACTTAAAAGTAGTAGTTGAATATGATGATTTTAAAAGTGAGGATGTAGCTACAACGATACCCTATCAAGCAGGTTTTTATACTCGTGTTTCACAACCAACTGTAGATACAATTGAAAGTGGAGAATATATAACATTTTTGGGAACAGAAACGGGAGAGGTAGGAAGTATTAAATCAGAAGAATATGTAATAACAGGGAAAATGACAATTTTAGCAAGCAGTTCTGACTGGGGCAAGGCATTAGCAGGAGACTATTCTTCAACTATAACCTTTACTGCTGAAGTAGTAAGTTCAAATCAGTAGCCATGAAAGGTGCATTTTACAATAAACTTAAAATACCTGTTATATTGATAGTGGTATTACTTTCCTTGTTATCTGCTTCAACGGTCTCTTTCGCGAGTGAAACAATACTCAGCACCACCGTTCCATCATATTTCACACTGCAAATTGATATAAGCGGTCATGGTAATGTTGAGGTTATGGGACAAGAATTTACAGAAAGCGGCAATATTCGTATAGAGCGCAACCAATCTGTCGAACTGATTTTTATCCCGGATGAGAACTATCATATTGAAAAAGTCCGGTTCAACGATAAAGATATAACCGATAATTTGCAGGATAACAGGATTACTATTGATGAATTAGAAAAAGATTCTGTTTTATCAGTGGTGTTTGCGGAAAAGCAGGAAAGCGGTATTTTCAAGACAGGAGATAGCACAGAGCCGGTATATCCATACATAGCTTTGGCTGTCGTGATGTGTGCGACAGGCGGCCTGATTCTGATAAAAACGAAAGAAGAATAAAAAAGAAAGACATTCACATGATAAAAAATGCGAATGTCTTTTTTATTGAGCAGTTATATAAGAAACAGTGGCATTTTCGCCTCAAAGCTGATATAATATAACCGTCAAGAGGACAAGCTAACGAAAGCGGTTAACCTTCCAAAATTCAAAAGGTATTTTGGATTGAAGGAAGGTGGTAAAAATGGTAAGGATTACTATTACCTTTAAGAAAATCCGTATCACGATTTACATAAAAAATAACCGCTCTGCTTGAAACCTAAGCGGTTATTTTTAACTACTACGGTTAACCGTTTTTAGCGGTTTTCCTCTTGACCTTAATATAGCACAGCAGGCCGCAAAATTCAACATCAAAATCATACTTTTCCGCATAAAACCGCAAACTTTATGCGGATTTTTTATTCCTCTCAAAATCCCGAAGGCCTTGAAATTTGAAGCTTTAATAAAAAAGCAATATAATATAAATATAAAGAAAAAGAAAAGAAAAACGGCGGCGGACAAATGACATGGCAGGCACAGTCAATGCACTGCTTCAGGATTTTGCCTTTCTGCCTGAATTTTGTAGAGCGAGGGGATTCCTAATATACATATAAGTATAAATATAATATATATATTAAATCTCACAGCATGGCTGTTTTATACATAGATACAAAATTCAGGTGGCGGGCGACAGGCTTGTCACCTTTTTTCTTTTCTGAGAAAAAGGAGAAAAATATGAACTACAAAGAATCTTTTGTTATCTATGAGAGCGTGTATGCACAGTTTGAGAGGATGTTAAAAGCAGACGATATAAAGGGAGCGGCATCATATATAGACGCAGTCATGCAGTACGGCCTTTATGGGGCGTTGCCAGACGAGGACAGCCCGGTCTGGCTTTACGGCCTTGACAATGTGATCGCAAGCATAGACAGTGCAAAGGCCAAGTACAGGGAAAAGATAGATATACCGGAGGACGAACTGATCGACTGTCTGAAAAAAGGAATGACCAATGATGAGATAGCGGAATATTTCAAATGCTCTTCAAGGACTATCACAAGAAGAAAAAAGGCTTATGGCATTAACGCAGATGTGCTCAATAATTATGTGGATTTTGAGGCCGAGGCGACAGAAAAAGACATGAAAAAGACAGACAGTTATCATTCTCATTCTCTTTCTTATTCAGATTTTTATTCTGATAAATATTATGAGAAAGACAACATAAAGAAGTAAGTTAAATTCGTGAAGCAAAGCAACGAGGGGCGGCCGCTATCGCATGGAAATTTTGCGGCTTTTCATAAAACTACGCCCCGTAAAAGACACAAAAAAGGAGGCAGAAAATATGCTCATAAACTACAACCCAAGAGGGACATATTCGATAAATGAAAGAGGTGGCTATGAATGGCACAGGAATACCCAGGACGGCCACGGCGGCAGAGCCGAGGAGCACAGGGAGGAAATGGTGCAGATAGCTGAACAGATAGCAGAGGAAAAGATAAAGGCTATGGTGCCGCAGATAGTGAGGGAAATATATATGCAGTCCCTTGAAGATGAACTGAAAGGGCTTCAATATGATATTGAAACGATAGTGGAGATTGCCTTTAATGACGGCAGAGAGATTTTTCAATCGTCCAAGGCAAGAAAGGCAGTATCAGACGCTATCTATAAGGAGATATTAAAGGGCTTAAAGGATGTGCGGGTAAAGATAAAATTATAGTATGCAGGTACGCAGAAAAGATGTGACTGTTCAAGGTCACACCTTTTCTTTTTTATGCAACATTTTGTGAGCCTGCTTCGGCGATAGCGGTTATACAGGAGTTAAGGTTATACTGCGGAACTATGTTGCCGTCCTTGTCAAACTGTGGCATATGGCCGTATGTAGGAAAAGTCTCATTGAACCACTTGCACACAAAATTGTATGGGGACGGCTCGCCTTTGGAAAGTTCTCTTATCTCAGCAAACCTCTTCAGCAGGACGGTCGAATCCTTTTGGCAGGAGATGTATTTTACCATCTTGTCATAGGTCACTCTGCTGTTTTTTCTCTTGGCCTTTGACTTTTGCTCTATTATCCGGAAATCCGGAAAGTCACTCCTGAATCTGATAAGTGCCGCATACTCATTCGAGTTGGGATTCTGGGCTTCCTGTGCAAACGCCTTGGTGATAGTGATTGTCTTTGTTGTGAAGTCGATGTAATAAGTTCTCATAATTTTTCTCCTTTTCTTACTGATATTTTGCTTTAGTTTATGTACTGTATGTGTTATGCGATTTCTGCTTCATTATCGCAGGAGCCGCTTGATGATATAACGGAGTTGTTGTATGTTTCTTTGTAATTTGATAAAAACCATTTCTTTGTGAGCGGATATTCAGCTTTCCTTGCGGCCGCATATTTCCTTATCTCTGAAAACTCTTTAAGGCGTGCCGTCCGCTCTGCTTCATCAGTCTCAAATCTTACGATGTGGGCTTTCATAGCTTCAAAGGTGAGATTGGAGTAAGTGTTTTTCTTGTTGTTTCTCTTTGCGGTCTTTGCTACAACTCTGAATGTAGGCTCGCTGTCTCTTATCTGCTTTAGTTCTTTGAACTCTTCCGTTCCGAATACACTGGCTTTCTTAAGATATGCTGCCGTAACTTCAATCTGTCTTTCTGTGTAGTTAATCCTGATGTTTGTCATTTCATTACCTCTTTCTTGCGGTCGGCCGCAACCCGTATTTTATGCTAAGAACCGATGTTGTTTTCGTGTTCTCTTGTTTATGTATTTATTGTAGCAACATTGCTTTTAAGTTACAAATTTTGCAAAAGCAAATGAAAAGTGATATAATTAAATATTTACAATTAAATAGAATCTGAGACATTTCAGAAAGATGTACGGAGATGTTCATGCCTTGTTATACGGAGTATGAAAGATGTAGATAGATGTATATTTTTTGTGGGATTTTACAGGGGAAATGTGTGAAAATCATTGAAATTTCAACGATTATATGATATAATAAATTTACAGTTTAGAGATTTACAGTTTTCTTGTATAAAGGAGGCAAAACGGGAGAGGCAGAACTGTAAATTTACAGTCCCGCCGGGGGATCTCCCAACCGCTCCCCCTCACCCCCACGAAAAAAAGAGAGCCGAAACCTCGGCTCCCGATCGCTTGAAGTCATTGAAACTGTTGAAATTTCAATAAAAATCCCTACTTTCCGAAGTATCTCTTCAGCAGACCTTCAAAAGCAGCACCGTGTCTTGCTTCGTCCTTGCACATTTCGTGAACTGTGTCATGGATGGCGTCCAGATTAAGCTGTTTTGCCTTAGTAGCCAGAGCTTTCTTTCCTGCGCAAGCACCGGCTTCAGCTTCAACTCTCATTTCCAGGTTCTTCTTGGTGGAATCAGTTACTACTTCACCCAGCAACTCAGCAAATTTAGCTGCGTGCTCAGCTTCTTCCCATGCAGCCTTTTCCCAGTACAGACCGATTTCAGGATAACCTTCTCTATGAGCAACTCTTGCCATTGCAAGATACATACCTACTTCTGAGCATTCGCCTTCAAAGTTAGCTCTCAAACCTTCAATTATTTCAGGATCAACACCTTTTGCAACGCCTACAACGTGCTGGTCAGCCCATTCAGTTTTGCCTTCTTCCTGCTTAATAAATTTATCTGCGCCAACGTGGCAAACCGGACATTCTGCTGGTGGCTGATCTCCTTCATGAACATAACCGCATACTGTACAAACCCATTTCATAATAATATCCTCCTATTTATGTTAAAAAGTTTTATATGGCTATATTACCACACTTTTTATGTATAAACCAGCAAAATAAAAAATAAGTAATTTATAAATGTGAAAATCATACCCCGAAATACAAGGTGCTGATCAATGAAAAGGAAACAGTTGAATGAAACCGAAATCTAATATATAATAATAAAAAACATGAAAAATTTCTTTGAAAAAACTTTAAATCAACACATATAAGGGTATAACTGCGCTATAAAATAAGATGGAAGTATTTTGTTTTTAAGAATAGGTTTTAAATATTCATTGCTCTTATATGAGAAATTTGGGGAAACAGATGAAAAAAAAGTTATTAGCAGCAGCTTGTCTGATTTTAATATTTAGCTTGCTGACAGGCTGTACGACATTTAATAATTTTAAAAATGCTTTTTTCGGTACAGACAGCACCGAAACCGTGGCAACAGACAGAACGATTAAAATCGGAGTATTTGAACCGCTTTCTGGAGAGAATAGAGAACAGGGCAACCTGGAACTGATGGGAATACAATTAGCAAATGAATTATATCCTGAAGTTTTAGGCAAACAAGTAGAATTGATAATTGCGGACAATCAGTCGGATATTTATGTTGCTGAAACTGTTGCCCAAGAATTGGTATCTCAAAATCCGCAGGTGGTATTGGGCAGCTATGGAGAAACGTTAACTCTGATTGCAGGAGAAGCAGTGAAGGCGAATAATATACCCGGTATAGCGATTACCAGCACTAACCCTTTGATAACTGTCAATAATCAATATTATTTCTGCGCCACATATGCTGAAAGTAAGCAGGGAGATGCTTTAGCAGATTTTGTGTATACGCAGCAGGGAAAGACAAAGGCAGCTACGGTGAAATTGACCGGTGATGATACAGTTACTGCTAATATAAATAAATTTAAGAGGATGATGGAGAAGCTGTCAGGAGACAGCGAATGCATCGTAGGAAGCTTTGAATTACCTACTGAATCCAGTGATTATAGTGAAGTTATTGAAAGCTTAAAAACTTCAGGTGCAGAAGCTGTATTCCTAGATGTTTCCACTACTGTGGCGCAAACGTTTCTTCAACAGGCTGAAGAAGCCGGTTTAACAGATATACTGTTTGTAGGTCCAAAAAGTTGGAATGATGAAAACTTTCTTTCTTTTATAGAAAGCAGCGGGGCGTTTGATATCGGATATGCTGCCGACTTTAGTTCGGTAACTACATCAACAGAAATGTCTGAAAAGTTTATAACAGCATACAAAGAAAGATATGGAGAAGATGCAGAACCTGCCCAGGAGACAGCAGTGGCTTTTGACGCTTATCTTATGGCTATTTCAGCCATAGAGGATGCTTATAATGATACTATGTCTTATGATGAAGAGGAATATGCAGCTACTGCCGCTACGGAAGCTGAAGGCAGAGCACTGAGAGAGGATTGGCAGCAGACCCAAAAGACAGGCATTCCTACAGGTAAAGCGATAAGAGATGCTATAAAGCGTATAGAGGGCTTTGAGGGCGCGTCGGGAATAATTTCTTACGGTGGGACCAACGAGGCGGTTAAGTCTATAGAAGTGGTTTATTATTCAAAGGGCGCCTTAAATGACAGCTTTGCTGTAGAAGCTGAAACGCTTGCGGAGCTCGAAGAGCAGAATTAATGCGATTATAAAAAATAGAGATAAATAAAATAAAGGAGAGTAAATATCGATGGAAGAAAAGATAAGAGATGCTATAGGTCAGATAAGACCTTTCCTGCAGAGAGACGGAGGAGATATCGAATTCGTTGAGCTGACCGATGATAACGTTGTAAGAGTCAGACTTCAGGGACACTGCGCAGGCTGCCCGGGTGCGCAGATGACAATCAAAGGCGTGGTCGAAAGGATAATCAAAGAAAGTTATCCTGAAATAAAAGGTGTAGAGGCAGTTCAGTAATAATGGACTATCAAAAGTTTTTAAAGCAGAATAATGAAGATATGATTTTCGCCCTTCAGGAAGTTGTTCGTTGTAACAGCGAGGAGGGCGAAAGCTTTGTAGCTGATGACGGTCAGATATATCCTTTCGGGCAGGGTGTACAGAAGGCCTTTGAAACCGTCTTACAAATGGGTAAGGACATGGGCTTCACCGTCAAAAATGTTGACAATTATGGGGGTCATATTGATTTTGAAGGGAAAAGCGATAAGATAATGGCCATTTTGGGCCATTTAGACGTAGTTCCGGCAGGCAGCGGATGGACCCATGACCCTTATGGCGGAGAAATAGCGGATGGAAAGCTTTACGGAAGAGGCACTACAGATGACAAAGGGCCGGTTATCTCCTGTCTTTATGCCATGAAAGCTCTTAAAGACGCGGGATACCAGCCGGAAGCAACTATAAGGCTTATTCTCGGCCTGGACGAAGAAACTCATTGGAAGGGTATGGAATATTACTTTTCAAAAGAAAGAAAGCCGGATTGGGGCTTTACCCCCGATGCAGATTTCCCTCTCATAAACGGGGAAAAAGGACTGCTTGTTTTTGACTTAGCCAAGAAATTTGCAGCTCCTAAAATCAAGGGTCTTGAACTGCGCTCCTTTAAGGGAGGCGTAGCGCCTAACAGCGTACCGGATACTTGCAGAGTAGTTGTTCACAGCCAGGAATCGGAAAAATACCATGAGATTAGGGAAAAAGCTGAAGAGTATAAAGAACGTACAGGACATGAGCTGCGCATTAAAGGCATAGGAAAATCTTTAGAAATCAATTCTCTTGGAAAGGCTGCCCACGGCGCCAAACCTGAAGACGGGCTTAACGCTGTTTCTGTCATGATGGATTTCCTCGGCGGTCTTAACTTTGCCAATGAGGATATTAACGATTTTATAAGCTTCTATAATAAATATATAGGTTTTTGCCTGGATGGAGAGGATCTTGGAATAGGATTAGAAGATGACAAATCCGGTAAACTTACATTTAACGTAGGAATGGCAGAAATCGGTTCCGAAGCAGGAAAGCTGGTTATAAACATAAGATACCCGGTTTCATATTCTGCAGAAGATGTATATGAAGGCATCAAGCCAGTCATAGACAAATATGATATAGGCCTGATAAAAAAAGAAGAGAAGCCTACCGTATATATAGATGTCAACAGCCCTATGGTCAAGACATTGATGGAGATATACCAAAACCATACAGGAGATGTAGAGTCCAAGCCTATAGTTATAGGCGGCGGAACTTATGCAAAAGCGGCTCCAGGCATAATAGCTTATGGAGGCTTGTTCCCGGGAGATGAAGACCGCATGCATCAGAAAGATGAATATATGGACCTTTTGCGTTTTGAGCAGATGACTAAAATTTATGCTGATGCTATTTACAAACTATCTTCAGAAGAATATAATGTGTAGAGAAAATTTGCGATCTGTTTCAGGGCGAGGTGAAATTCCTCACCGGCGGTATAGTCCGCGAGCATGAAATGCTGATTGGGTGAAATTCCCAAACCGACGGTATAGTCCGGACGGGAGAAACACTAGATACAACATATTGTTGCTTTTTGTGTAACGGTCATGTAATTGTGAAGCCTTGATATTTAACGTGTATCAAGGCTTTCCGTATTCCTGACAGATTCCTTTTTGACAAAACAAATTTTGAGTAAAAACTCACCATAGACAAGAATAGAAAAGAGGAATTGCGTTATGAACATCAAACAAAAAAATGTAAGGCTTGCAAAGATGGCAATGCTGGTAGCCATATCCATCGTCCTTGTGATGATAATCCACTTCCCGATTTTTCCTGCAGTGGCATTCTTGGAATACGACCCGGCAGATATTCCGATCTTGATAGGAACTTTTGCTTTCGGGCCGGTAGCGGGAATACTGCTTACCGTGATAACATCTTTGATACAGGGTTTTACCGTGAGTATGGCAAGCGGAGCTTACGGAATAATAATGCATATATTGGCGACTTCTGCGCTCGTTACGGTGGCGGGAATAATATATAGAAAGCACAAAACAAAAAAACGTGCGGTGATAGGTTTGGCCGCAGGATCACTGGCGATGGTGGTTGTAATGTTTTTTGCCAATATGATAATCACTCCGCTGTTTATGGGATTGCCGCTGGAAGCGGTAATGAGCCTGATGCCGTTCATATTGCTTTTTAACTTTGTAAAAGCAGGGATCAACAGCGTAGTTACATTTGTTATATATAAAAGGATATCACCGTTCCTCCACAGATAGGAGCAAAGACAAAGGACTTTAAAATGAAAATAAAGAGTACCATAATTGCTAAAAACGAAGATGAAACAAGAAAGTTAGGATTGGAGCTGGGGCGCAGAGCAGAGCCGGGACAGATTATAGCTCTCATTGGAGATTTAGGCACCGGAAAGACCACACTAACCAAATATATTGCAGAAGGTCTCGGCATAACTGAAGTTGTCAGCAGTCCGACCTTTACGGTTATAAAAGAGTATGAAAGCGGACGGATGCCTCTATATCATTTTGACGTGTACCGGGTGGGTGATCCTGACGAACTGTTTAATATCGGAGCTTATGAGTATTTTGACGGCAACGGTCTTTGCGTAATCGAATGGGCTGATTTAATAGAAGATGAACTGCCTGAGAACACAGATTTTATCGTGATAGATTACGGTGAAACGGAAGGGGAGAGAGTTTACAGATGTACATTTTAACTATAGAAACTACAGGGAAACTAGGCTCTGTCTCTCTGATCGATGGGCAGGGACATGTCCTCGGAGAAAAAACGGCTGATGACCCCATGAGCCATTTGAAAAGCTTAGTACCTATGATTTGCCAGCTGCTGGACGAGACAGGCATAGAGAAAAACCAGCTTACTCATATTGCGGCATCCATAGGACCCGGGTCATTTACAGGTATAAGGATAGGAGTATCTACTGCCAGAGCGCTGTGCCAAAGTTTGGATTTGCCTGGAGTGGCAGTGCCTACCTTGGAAAGCTTTCTCAGAAAAAAAGAAGCTCTCTGCCAAAGGCAGGATACTGCAGTATGTGCTATAATAAATGCCAGGAGAGGACAGGTCTATGGCGTTATAGACGGATATCTCAAGCCTCAGCCTTGCATGATAACAGACATCATCCAAACTATACAGGAACAAATCTTTCCTTCAAAGAAGTCAGTGATCTTTTTCGGAGACGGAATAGACGCATATCAAAGACAAATTGAAGAGGGCCTTTCAGGAATGGGCAAATACATCTTCGCTGATAAATCTTGCAGATATCAAGATGCAGTATCTGCAGGAATTTTGGCTTTTGACTTGATCAAAGAAGGAAAAACAGCAGACTATGAACATCTTGTTCCTGATTACATGAGAAAGGCTGAAGCAGAACAGAAGCTGGAAGCCGGAGAATTGCCTATATGCAAAGGTCCGAGACAAGAATAACAGACGATAACATTGGAGGCGATAAAATGGCTGAATTGACCATAAGAAGAGCCGAGCCAAAAGATGCGGAAGCTATTGAGGATTTAGAGCAAATTTGTTTTAGCCAGCCTTGGTCTTACAATTCTATATATTATGATATTGCTGAAAACACGAAGGCTGTGTATTTGGTCGCCCAAATAGAAGAAGATGTGGTAGGATATGCCGGTCTTTGGAAGATCGGGGATGAAGGGCACATTACAAACGTAGCTGTAGCGCCTGAACAAAGAAGAAAGAGCATCGGAGACATGCTTGTAGGTGCGTTGATTGAAGTTACAGAGGAGGAAGGCATAACCAGCCATACTCTTGAAGTCAGAAAGAGCAATATAGGCGCCATAAGGCTTTATGAAAAGCATGGCTTTAAAGTAGAGGGAGAAAGAAAGGCGTATTATGAAGATAACGGAGAAGACGCCTTAATAATGTGGAGAAAAACCGAAGATGAAAGATAATAAATTTTTGACCATGGCGTTTGAGTCCAGCTGTGATGAAACGGCTGTAGCTATAGTGGCAGATGGCAGGGAAGTTTTATCCAATGTGATATCATCTCAGATAGATATTTTTAAGAACTACGGAGGCGTGGTTCCTGAAATCGCTGCGAGACACCATTTGGAAAACATAAATTACGTAATGAAGCAGGCTTTAGATGAAGCCGATGTTACCATTGGAGACATAGACCTTATAGGCGTTACTGAGGGACCGGGTCTTGTCGGAGCTCTTCTGATAGGTGTAGCTACGGCTAAGGCCGTTTCTTTTGCTGCGGATATACCTATAGTGGGAGTACACCATATAATGGGACATATTGCCGCTAACTACATACAATTTCCGAATCTTAAGCCGCCGTTTACGGCTTTGATAGTCAGCGGAGGTCATACGAACATAGCAGAGGTAACAGATTATACCTGCTGCCGCGTATTGGGAAGCACCAGGGATGACGCTGTCGGAGAAGCTTATGACAAAGTAGCCAGAGTATTGGGATTGGGATATCCGGGAGGCCCTAAAATAGATAAGATTGCAAAAGAAGGAAATCCGGACGCTGTGCATTTTAAAAGAGTTTTTTTAGAAAAGGATAGTTTGGACTTTAGTTTCAGCGGCCTTAAAACGGCCGTTCTCAATCATATCAACAGCGCAAAACAAAGAGGAGAAGAAATAAACCGAGCAGATATAGCAGCCAGCTTTCAGCAGGCTGTAATAGAGGTGATATGCCAAAAAGCCGTGGCTGCGGCTAAAGACATGGGCCACGGCAAATTGGTTATTGCAGGCGGAGTTGCAGCCAATTCCAAGCTTCGAATGGAGTTGGAACAGCAATGCGCTCAAGAAAGCATAAGCCTATATATACCATCTGCCCGATTATGCACCGACAACGGCGCCATGATAGGGTGTGCCGCATATTATAAATATAAGGAAGGACAGAAAGGTGATTTGTATATGGACGCCCATGCAAATTTGCCTTTTTAATGATGAAAAATGATAGTTTTATCAGCCAGTAATTTGACAAAAGTATACGGTACAGATGTAATTTTGGAGGGAGCCGATTTTCATGTCAATAACGGCGATAGGATTGGACTGGTAGGAAGAAACGGCGCTGGCAAGACTACATTGCTCAATATGATAACGGGAGAGTTGACTCCGGATGATGGACAAGTATTTGTACCGGCAGATTTAAAAATAGGTTATCTTAAGCAAAGAGATAATTTTAAAAGCGACGATACTGTTATAGAAGCTATAAACCGCATATTCGAGCCTCTGCAAAAGCTTGAAGAAGAAATTGCCCGTGCTGCCGACATGATAGCTCAAAATCCGCATGACGAAAGCCTGATCAACAGACTGGATCAGCTTAATCAAAGATATGAGCGACAAGGCGGATATACTTATAAGTCAGAAGTAACAGGAATACTTAATTCCATGGCTTTTAACGAGGACTTTTACGATAAAAAAACAGATACTTTATCAGGCGGGGAAAGGACGAGACTGGCGCTGGCGGCGCTGCTTCTGGAAAAACCCGATTTGCTCATATTGGACGAGCCTACCAACCATTTAGACATAGGTATGCTTAAATGGCTGGAACAGTACTTAGCTTCGTATAAGGGAAGCATAATTATCGTATCTCACGACAGATATTTCTTGGATCGGTGTACCAGCAGGATATTTGAAATAGAGCATCATAAGCTGAAAGCGTATGATGGTAATTACTCTGCGTTTGCCGAGAAAAAACGCCAGCTGAGAGAAGCTGAGCTGAGGGCTTATAGTAATCAACAGAGGGAAATAGCCAGACAAGAAGCTATGATTCGCCGCATGAAGGAACGGGGAACGGAAAAACTGGCAAAAAGAGCTCAGTCCAGAGAAAAAAGGCTGGAACATGTGCAGAAACTGGATGCGCCTAAGCTCCAGGAGGGAAAGATAAAAATCAGCTTTAATCAAGACTTTCAATCCGGCAGCGACGTAATAACAGCGGATAATTTATCAAAATCCTTTGGATTTGGCAAAGATAGACGTTTACTTTTTGAAAATGTCAATATGGACATCAAACGCGGAGAAAAGATCTGCATAGTAGGTCCCAATGGAGTAGGGAAAACTACATTGTTGAAGATAATTCTTCAAGAACTTCAGCCTGATGAAGGTCGACTTAAAATAGGGCATAATGTCACTTTCGGATATTACGACCAAGGACAACAGCTTTTGAATCCGTCTAACACAGTTTTAGGCGAAATGAAAGAAACTTATAGAATGTATACCGATACGCAGATGCGTTCTCTTTTAGGCAGGTTTCTGTTCAAAAACGATGATGTTTTTTTGAAGGTTCAAGACTTAAGCGGAGGAGAAAAGGCCAGACTGGCGCTTTTAAAGCTTATGCTGGGAGGCGCCAACACATTGCTTCTTGACGAGCCGACCAACCATATGGATATAGAGTCAAAAGAAGTATTTGAAGAGGCCTTGTCAGAATTTCCCGGAACTGCAATAGTGATATCTCATGACAGATACTTCTTGCAGAAAATACCGGACCGCATATTGGAGCTTACATCTGAAGGAATCACGGAATATCTCGGCAAATATGATTATTACGTGGAGAAAAAAGAACAAATATCATCCGGAAAGAAATATTTGGCGGAGATGTCCGGCTCCAAATCCGATGAAAAAAGTAAAACTTCTGAAGATGAATTGTCTTCGGAAGAGAGAAGACGCCTTAACAAGCAGATAGAAGCTCAACAAAGAAGGTCTGCCAGAGAAAAGCAAGCCTTAGAGGAGCAGCTTATAAGATTTGAAGAAGAGATCAAAGATATCGAGACTAAAATGTGCTCGGAAGAAAACATCAGCGATTATGAGCTTTTGGAACAACTGGGCAAGGAGTTGGAAGAGCTGAAATCCCGGTATGAGGAAGCCTTTGAAAGGCTGATTCTTATGGATTAGTCATTTTGAAGAAAAAATCACAATCCATACAAAAATTTGACTTGAAATAGATGATAAAAGTCATTATAATAAGGCATAGTCTATTTATATATGTAAAACGGAGGCTTAAAAATGATTTTTGATAAAGTAAAAGAGATAATTATAGAACAGTTACAGGTTGATGAATCAGAAGTTACTTTAGACACAAATCTTATGAAAGATCTTTCAGCAGATTCTCTGGACGCTGTAGAAATTATCATGGCGATAGAGGACGAATACGGAATTGAAATCCCTGATGAAGAAGCAGAAAAGTTCCAGACTGTGAGAGACCTGGTAAAATATGTTGAGGATAACAAATAAAATATTAAACTATGAAGGAGAAGCAGATTTCAAAAGCAGTCATAAAGCGGCTGCCAAGATATAGGAGATATTTAAGAGAGCTTCAGAAAAAAGGCGTGGAGAAAATTTCTTCAAAAGACCTCAGTAAGCTTATAGGATACACCGCTTCCCAGATACGTCAGGATCTTAATAATTTTGGAGGATTTGGACAGCAAGGGTACGGCTACAGTGTAACCAATCTTTATGAAGAGATAGGTAACATATTAGGATTAGATAAAGTATACAAAATGGCAATAGTAGGATACGGACGTTTAGGAAGAGCCATTGCAAGCTATATTGCCAATAACGAGCCTAAGTTTCAGATCGTAGGTATATTTGACGTAAAGCAGATTATACAAGATATTGATGATGTGGAATTCAAAAACGCTCAGATAATGACATGCAAGTCTCTTGCCAGCTTTGTAAAATCTGAACATGTTGATATTGCAGTCATAACAGTACCTGCTGAAAAAGCTCAATTGGTTGCCGATACGGTAGCTGACGCAGGTATAAAGGGAATATGGAATTTGACGGCGGTGGATTTGGAATTGCCGGAAGGCATTGCAGTAGAAAATGTGCATATGAGCGACAGTCTTCATGCACTGGTTTATTATATGCAAGATACGGAAGAATAAGATGATAATAAGAAGCGGACATATGAAATATGTCCGCTTTCTTGTTTTCCTATAATTTAGGTAATTAATTAACCTTCTACCGGAGCATCTACCGGGCAAGCGTTAGCGCATGAACCACAGTCAATGCAAGCGTCAGCATCGATAACATAAATGTTGTCGCCTTCGCTGATTGCTTCTACAGGACATTCTGATGCACAAGCACCGCAAGCAATGCAAGCATCTGTAATTTTGTAAGCCATTATTAACTCCTCCTATGTAAAAAGATATATCTTTTATAAAGACAATTATAACAGAATGAGCTATAATAGTAAAGTAAAAAAGTTGAGAGGAAAATGAAAAATGGATGTATATACTCTGGTGGGCAAGAGTGGAACAGGTAAAAGCTTTCATGCTATGAATCTATGCAAAAAATTGAACATAGATGCCATAATCGATGACGGGCTGTTTATATATAAAAACAGTGTAGTAGCAGGGGAATCAGCTAAGAGAGCCAGTACTAAGATAGGAGCGGTTAAGATAGCTCTGTTTCATGACGACAATTTACAAAAACAAGTTGTTGAAGCAATTAAAAGGAATCAACCAAAGAGTATTTTGGTGTTGGGCACCAGCGACGGTATGGTGGACAGAATAATTAAAAGACTTAATTTGCCAGAACTTCCGCCTGATAGCCTGCGGAGAATAAAAATAGAAGATATAACCACAGAAGAAGAAAGGGAGACAGCGCACCATCAGAGAGAAAACTTGGGAAAGCACGTTATTCCGGCGCCTGCCATGCAGCTTAAGAGGACTTTTTCAGGATATTTTATGGACCCACTGAGATTTTTCAGAGGCAAAGATCAGGGTGCAGCTGCGGAGAGAACTGTTGTTAGACCCACATATAGTTATATGGGGGAGTACTTTGTGGCGGAAAGAGTTGTGGATGATATCGTTACTTGCCTGGCAAGACTTACTCCTGCCATAAGCAGAGTCATATATGTGGTCCAAAGCTCCAATGCCGAAGCTTATAGGCTGAAAGTCGGTGTTAAAGTAAAAAGAGGGTATCCTATTTGGGAAGCAGCCATAGATTTTCAACAGGAAATAGAAGAGCAAATAGAAAAAATGACAGCATTCAATGTCACGGAAATAGACCTTGAAGTAAGGGGAGTAAATTAACTATGGAATACATAATAGAAGATGTAAAAGATTTTAATACAGATCATATATTTGATTGCGGTCAGTGTTTCAGATGGCAGAGGCAAGAGGACGGCAGCTATATAGGACCTGCTATGGGCAGAGTGGTAAAAATTTCTTATGCAGATGGGCAGCTCATTATTGACAATTGCGGTAAAGAAGACTTTGAAAATATATGGAAAAAATATTTAGATTTGGATACGGATTATGGACTGATCAAAGAGAAGCTTTCTGCGGAAGACCAAATCATGCAAGCAGCTTCTGAGTATGGATACGGTATACGAATATTGAGGCAGGACTTTTGGGAAACCGTGGTGTCTTTCATAATATCCCAAAACAATAACATACCGAGGATAAAAGGCTGTATAGAGTCCATATGCGAAAAATTTGGAGAGCATGCGGGCGAGTATGGCGGAAAAGCTTTTTTTTCTATACCGTCACCGTCTACACTGGCATCATTGAGCAGCGAAGATTTGGCCCCGTGCAGGCTTGGATACAGGGCGCCTTATCTGGTGAAAATGGCTCGGCAATTTGTGGACAGGGGTGGACCTGATGTTGTTGAAGCAGAGCTTAAAAACGCTGAGGACCCGATACAGGCTTTACAGCAATTTTGCGGGATAGGGCCTAAAGTTGCCGCTTGCATATCTCTTTTCGGTCTTGGAAGGATGGATGCCTTCCCTATAGATGTATGGATGCGAAGAGTGATGAACAGACTTTACGATATAGATGAAAAAGATGTCAAAGCCATGAAGGACTATGCAAAAAAGCATTTCGGAGAAAACGGCGGGATTGCTCAACAATATCTATTTTATTACATAAGAGGCCTGGATAAAAATATGTTGTAGATTTTGTGAAATTTTACTTCAATCCTATTGACAATATAATCTGCATGGTTATAATAAATAATGTTAGCACTCGATAGAGATGAGTGCCAAAGGTACGAAAGCAAATATTAAATTTTATGGAGGTATATATAATGATCGGTATTAAGCCATTAAGTGACAGAGTTGCCATCAAGAAACTTGAGGCAGAAGAAAAAACACAGGGCGGATTAATTTTAACAAGTTCAGCTAAGGAAGCACCGCAGGTAGCTGAGGTAGTTGCCGTAGGTCCCGGCACTAAAGATGAGCCTATGGAACTTAAAGTTGGAGATAAGGTAGTATTCCCTAAATACGGCGGTACAGAGGTTAAATATAACGGAGAAGAATATACTATTTTGCACCAGAGCGATATTCTGGCAATTATTGAGTAATCAGGAGGGGATTTAAAAATGGCAAAGGAAATTTATTACGGAGAAGAAGCGAGACGCAAATTACAGTCAGGAGTAGACCAACTGGCTGATACAGTTAAAATTACCCTTGGACCAAAGGGACGCAATGTACTTATAAGCAAAACTTTCGGTTCACCGCTTATTACCAATGACGGTGTAACTATAGCAAAAGAAATAGAACTGGAAGATTCAGTAGAAAATATGGGAGCTCAGGTCGTTAAGGAAGTAGCCTCCAAAACTAACGATGTAGCAGGTGATGGAACTACTACAGCTACACTTTTAGCTCAGATTATAATTAAAGAAGGTTTCAAGAATGTGGCTGCCGGAGCCAACCCTATGGAACTGAAAAAAGGTATCCAGGGCGCTGTAGACGTAGCTGTTGAAGAAATCGGCAGATTGGCAAAGCCTGTTGAAACTAAGGAGTCCATCGCTCAGGTAGCATCAGTTTCAGCAGCTGATGAAGAAATAGGTCATCTGATTGCTGAGGCCATGGAAAAAGTAGGCAAAGACGGCGTTATAACTGTAGAAGAATCCAAGAGCATGGGAACTACTCTGGAAGTAGTTGAAGGAATGCAGTTTGACAGAGGATACCTTTCAGCATACATGGTTTCCGACACAGAAAAAATGGAAGCCGTTATGGAAAATCCATTGATCCTCATAACCGATAAGAAGATTTCCAGCATCCAAGAACTGGTTCCAATCCTTGAAAAAGTAATGCAGCAGGGACGTAAGCTCCTGATAATCGCTGAGGATATTGAAGGCGAAGCTCTTGCAAACCTGGTTGTAAATAAATTAAGAGGCGTAATCGACGTAGTAGCTGTTAAGGCTCCTGCTTTCGGCGACAGAAGAAAAGCTATGCTGGAAGATATCGCTATCTTGACAGGCGGTACCGTAATAGCCAGCGACCTGGGTTACGAACTTAAGGAAGTAACCGTTGATATGCTGGGAACTGCAGCGACTGTGAAAGTTGACAAAGAAAACACAGTTATCGTAAGCGGAGCAGGCAGCAAGGAAGACGTTCAGGCAAGAATAGGAAGCATTAAGACTCAGATTGAAGAGACAACCTCAGAGTTTGATAAGGAAAAACTTCAGGAAAGACTTGCTAAGCTGTCAGGCGGTGTGGCAGTTATTAAAGTCGGCGCTGCAACTGAAACAGAACTTAAAGAACGTAAACTGAGAATAGAGGACGCTCTTAACTCCACTAAAGCAGCCGTTGAAGAAGGTATCGTTTCCGGAGGCGGCGTAGCTCTCGTAAATACTATCGGCGCAGTTAAGAAATACGTTGAGACTCTTGCAGGCGACGTTAAGACAGGCGCTCTCATCATCGAGAGAGCTTTGGAAGAACCTGTTCGTCAGATCGCAGAAAATGCCGGAATTGAAGGAAGCGTAGTAGTTGCAGAAGTTAAGAAGAGCCAGGCAGGCGTAGGATTCAACGCAGCTACTGAAGAATATGTCAACATGATTGACGCAGGTATCGTTGACCCTGCAAAGGTTACAAGATCAGCTCTCCAGAATGCGGCATCAGCATCAGCAATGCTGCTCACTACAGAAGCAGGCATCGTAGATATCAAAGAACCTGCTCCTCCTGTAGCGGCGCCTAATATGGGCGGCATGGGCGGAATGATGTAATTCTCAATTTCGATTGCCGACGTGAGATACAGATATTTTAAATAAAAGGATCCCCGAAGAACATTTTGAACTTCGGGGATTTTTTCTGGCGCGGGAGATTCGGACGGCGGGGCCGGGAGCCTCTAGGGGTTGGAAATTGCTGGGGACTGCCGGGAGCCGCCGGAAGCCGGAATACCTTTTCGATGAATATGTCGTATATGTCCTATGGCGCATATACGGGTATTGGGTATATAAACTCGTATTTCAAAAAAATGTTGTCTAAAATTACTTTTATTGAAATTTTAGACAACATTTCTGATAAGACAACAAACAAGAGAGAATCCTAGCAACAATGATGGTTGCAATTACCTTGACGAATGAGTGAAAATAAGTCGAACATTGTCTAACACTGTCGGAATAAGATAAAAATTTAAGCTTGTTAAAGACATATACCCCCCTGTTATTTAAAAGATGTTGTATGATTTTGCGATTTTGAAGAAAAAAGACAACATCGCAGACAATAACGCGTGACAACATCGCAAGTAACATCGCAGGCAACATAAGCGAGCAAAGGCAAGGACAGACTGGTATATCTATTGCAAGCCTACATAAATGAAATGTATGCTTTCTCGCATTTAATCTACATTGAAAATGTGTGTTTTTCCCTTTAAATCCTCTTGCCAAAAACCATAAAATAAGATACAATATACGAAAATATAAAAGGACGGCAGGACTTTTCGGCCGTCTATTTCTATAGATAGTCGCAATAAAGAAGGGAGAAAAAATGGCATACTATTTTGATGAACCATCGAGAACCTTTAACGAATACCTTCTTGTGCCGGGATATTCCAGCAAGGAGTGCAGGGTTGAAAACGTTTCATTAAAGACACCTATAACAAAATTTAAAAAAGGACAAGAACCGGAAATTACTATGAATATTCCATTGGTTTCCGCCATAATGCAGGCCGTTTCCGATGATAAGATGGCTGTTGCATTGGCGAAAGAAGGTGGAATATCTTTTATTTTTTGCTCGCAGACTATAGAAAACCAGGCAGCGATGATAAGACGCGTCAAGGCCCACAAAGCAGGATTTGTGACCAGCGATTCCAATCTAAGACCTGACCAGACTTTAGCAGACGTTTTGGAGCTGAAAGCAAGAAAAGGACATAGCACGATCGCCATAACTGATGACGGCACAGCTGAAGGAAAGATATTGGGACTTGTTACCAGCCGTGATTACCGAGTAAGCCGTATGTCACCGGATACAAAGATAAGTGAATTCATGACGCCTTTTGACAAGCTCATATACGGAAAAACAGGAATTACGCTGAGCGAGGCCAACGACATACTTTGGGACAACAAGCTTAACGCTTTGCCTATAATAGACGATAATCAGAGATTGACCCATTTTGTCTTCAGAAAGGACTATGATTCGCATAAGTCAAATCCAAACGAGCTTTTAGACGCTCATAAGCGTTATATCGTAGGCGCCGGTGTCAATACAAGAGATTTTGAGCAAAGGATTCCGGCTCTTATAGAGGCAGGAGCCGACTTGCTGTGCCTGGACAGCTCAGAAGGATACAGCCAGTGGCAAGCGGACACCATCGCCTGGGTACGCGACAGATACGGAGATTCGGTCAAGATCGGTGCAGGTAATGTGGTCGACGGAGAAGGATTCCGCTTTTTAGCTGAGGCAGGAGCTGATTTTATCAAGATTGGTATCGGCGGCGGTTCCATATGTATCACTCGCGAACAGAAGGGCATAGGAAGGGGACAAGCTACAGCTGTGAGAGATGTGGCAGCGGCCAGAGATGAATATTATAAGGAAACAGGCGTATATGTTCCTATATGTTCCGATGGCGGAATAGTATACGACCATCATATGACGCTGGCCCTGGCCATGGGAGCTGACTTTATCATGCTTGGAAGATATTTCGCTCGTTTTGATGAATCTCCGACCAATAAGCTCAATGTAAACGGCAATTATGTTAAGGAATATTGGGGCGAAGGTTCCAGCAGAGCCAGAAACTGGCAGCGTTACGATTTGGGCGGAGATCCTAGAATGAAATTTGAAGAGGGCGTGGACTCGTATGTCCCGTACGCAGGTTCATTGCATGATAACGTAAATCTTTCTTTGACGAAAGTTAAATCTACCATGTGCAATTGCGGAGCGCTCAGCATTAAGGAACTTCAAGAAAAAGCAAAACTGACTTTAGTTTCTGCTACTTCTATCGTAGAAGGCGGAGCTCATGATGTAATACTCAAAGATGCATCAAATAACGTGATAAAATAAAAGACAAAATAATGCAGGCAGTATACAATGCAGGCGATATCGTTTTAATAGGAGGGAAATATAAGATGGATACCAATAAGCGTCCGGAAAGCATGGAGCGTATAACTACGCCTCAGCTTGCAGAAGCTTTCATAGAAGAACAAATAGAAGCAATCAAGAAGCAAGTAGGAAATAAAAAAGTTCTGCTGGCTCTTTCTGGCGGCGTAGATTCGTCAGTAGTAGCAGCGTTGCTGATAAAAGCTATAGGGCAGCAGCTGGTTTGTGTGCACGTAAATCATGGACTTTTGCGCAAAGGCGAGCCGGAGCAGGTTGTTTCTGTTTTCCGCGATCAGATGAACGCAAATCTGGTGTATGTGGACGCTGTCGATAGATTTTTAGACAAGCTGGCAGGAGTAGACGACCCTGAAACTAAGCGCAAGATTATAGGCGCTGAGTTTATCAGAGTTTTTGAAGAAGAAGCCCGCAAACAGGATGGAATAGAATTCTTGGCTCAAGGCACTATTTATCCTGACATTTTAGAGAGCGACGGAGTCAAAGCACATCACAATGTAGGAGGACTGCCTGAAGATTTGCAATTTGAACTGGTAGAACCGGTAAAGCTGTTGTACAAAGACGAAGTCCGCGTAGTAGGCAAAACACTTGGCCTGCCTGACAGCATGGTATACCGTCAGCCGTTCCCTGGACCGGGCCTTGGCGTCAGATGCATCGGAGCTATTACAAGGGACAGGCTGGAAGCAGTAAGAGAAGCGGACGCCATCGTCAGAGAAGAAATAGGAAAGATGGAAACACTTCCTTGGCAGTATTTCGTAGCTATCCCTGACTTTAAATCCACAGGCATAAAAGACGGAAAAAGATATATGGGTTGGGCTGCTGTCATAAGAGCTATCAATACAGTGGACGCTGTAACTGCAGAATCTGTTGAAATCCCGTTTGATATGCTTTGCAGAATGCGCGACAGGATCATAGCTGAAGTGCCCGGCGTTAACAGGGTGCTTTGGGACGTTTCCAACAAGCCGGTTTCTACGATAGAGTGGGAATAACCTATAAATACCAAGAACCGTTGAAATTTCAACGGTTCTTTTGCTTCGTGGGACCAAGTTTGGGGCCAAGTCCTCTAATATATGTAATCCTTAATCGGAACATTGAACATCTTTCTCAAGTTTTCGATGTTCTGAACATACTCTTCTCTGTTAATTTCTCCAGCAGCAAGTTTCTGATTTAATTCTTCGATACCTGTTCCCATAGTAGCAAGCTGTGGGCTGTTGAAGTTATAGATGCCGTGTAACTCCATTCCTTCAGTTGCCAAGCTATAGCTTACAGGGATGCCGATATCCTGTAATTCAATCATGTCATCTAAAATGTGTGCAAACGTCTCAATTGGGGGACGTTTTTTTTCTTTAATTTCAAGCTCAAGCAAGTCTTTTAACTCGATTCCGGTTTCAGCACAAAAAGCGGTTAATACTTCAACCGGTGGCTCACTGTATCCGTTTTCATAATTTGAATATGCGGAATTGGATAGTCCCAGTTTCTTAGCCATCTCACCCTTAGTATATCCACTGCTTGTACGTGCTTCTTTTAGTTTTTTGTTTATCTCAAGATATTCACTTAATCTCATAGTCAGTTCTCCTAACTTTAGTTAGCAATCTTAATAGCCATTGTAAATCAAACAAAAGAAGTGCAAGGTATCACAGAAGAATTGAAAGCCGAAAATCCTATGGAGTGGGTGCGACAGATGAACTCGATAATTAACATGGCAGAAGAGTTTGTATTGCAGGAGCTTGTATATGTGTAATGAAAAAAACATTTATTGATTTATAGAATCGTGATATAATAAAATTTACAAAAAAAATAAGATTCAAGGAGATGCAGATGAGAGAATTTACAGCTGTCAGTCTGTTCTGTGGTGCTGGTGGATTGGACATGGGCTTTGACCATGTAGGATTCAAAACATTATGGGCAAATGATTTTGACAAAGATGCTTGTAAAACCCATCGTGCATGGAGCGGAGCAACAGTAATTTGTGGAGATATTGCAGAGGTGGACTTAGAAACAGTTCCTGACTGCGATATTATGCTGGGCGGTTTTCCATGCCAAGGGTTTTCGCTATCAGGACCAAGGAAAATCGACGACAAAAGAAACAAATTATACCATCAATATGTCAGATTCATAAAGGCGAAACGCCCATTGGTGTTTGTAGGCGAAAATGTTAAAGGCTTACTTACAATGGGAAATGGAGAAGTGTTTGAAGCTATTGTTAATGATTTTGCTGAATGTGGATATGATGTGTTTACACAACTTGTTAATGCAAAAGATTATGGTGTTCCCCAAGATAGAGAACGAGTTATAATTACCGGTTTCCGTAAGGATTTGAATGTGAAAGCGTTTAGAATTCCGGAATATGAAGGTGAAACTGTAACGTTGAAGGATGCTATTGGAGGGTTACCAGAAGCACGACCAGAAGATGTGTGTGATGCAGCATATTCATCTCGCTATATGTCTCGTAACAGAAAGCGTGCATGGGATCAAGTTTCATATACAATACCCGCTATGGCGAAACAAGTAGCTATATGGCCAGGGTCTCCCGATATGATTAAGCACGGTAAAGATGAATGGTCATTTGGAGAGGGAGAAACCCGAAGATTAAGCTACAAAGAAGCTGCTTTGATTCAAACCTTTCCTAGTGACATGAAATTTGCTGGAAACTTGACTTCGAAATATAAGCAAATCGGCAATGCAGTTCCAGTTAAGTTGGCAGAATTTGTTGCAAGAGCAGTACGTTCAATCCTTGAAAATTCATTGAAAGGATAAGATGAACAAATGGCTAAGGGTATACAAACAAGTAATGGTAAAGCTTTTGAATATGCTTGCGTAGACTCATTATATAGAATGTTGTCTGAAAATCAGGAAGTTGTAATAGAAGAATCCCCACAGTTAGAAACAGCACGAGGATTCTTTGAAAATGCAACTGCTGATTTGAAAGAAAGTATAATTAAAGCCGCAGATGCAGCTTCAAGAGTAATTGTTAGGCTTGAACCACAGTTGACATACCCTGAATCAAATTCACCTTTATATTTATCATTGCAGACTGATGCGAAAGGTCAGGCAGGAGATGTAAGAGATGTTTTATGTGTGAGAAACCAAAACGGATGGGAGGTTGGCTTCTCTTGTAAACATAATCATCACGCTGTTAAACATTCAAGATTATCAGCTACAATTGATTTTGGAAAAGAATGGTTTGACATTCCTTGTTCCTATACATATTTCATTAAGGCAGGTTCTTTGTTTGGAGAACTGAAAGAAATGAGAGATACATCAAGAGTGGCTGAAACACCTATGTTATGGGCTGATATAGAAGATAAAGCAGATCGCTATTACAAACCTGTACTGAATGCCTTTATGGAAGAAATTCAGAGATTGGATGAAGAGAATCCAGGGGTAATACCAGAGCGATTGATTCGATATTTGATTGGAAGAAATGACTTTTACAAGGTAATTGCTGATGATAAAGGAGCTTTCACAAGAGTGGAAGCAATAAATATCAATGGAACGCTTAACCAGAAAGCAGGAACATATGCACCTATAGTAAAAGTTCCATTATTGAAGTTGCCGGATAGAATTTATCATATTGGTTATAAGCCGGGTTCAGATAATACAATACAGATTGTTTGTAATGAAGGCTGGGAAATTTCAATGAGAATTCACAGTGCAAGTTCCAAAGTTGAACCATCATTGAAGTTCGATGTAAATTTGATTTCTCTGCCAAGTTCAATTTATGCACAGTCAGAACCATGGTAATTATATTATGAATAGAAAGCTTGAACTAAAGATAGATTGTTTTTAGTTCAAGCCTTTTTAAAAAGTGTTTTCTTTGATAGAGATAGTAAAATGGAACGGCGCAGAAAAAGAACGCTTGTTCGAGTGCTGTAAGTGTGATACAATTGGTATAGATGGGTAGAGGTTACACATTACTAAATATAGAAAAAAGAGGTATAGGAAATGAGAACTTATTATTTGAAGATAAGAGAAAAATTTATTCCGGATATAGAAGCTGGCAATAAAACACATGAATATCGGTTAGCTTCTCCAGATAGAGCCAGTATTAAAGTTGGGGATACTTTAGTGCTTATTTCTAACCAAGATAAAAATATTTTTATAAAAACAACTATAAAAAGCATTATGCATTTTTCTGGATGGCGAGAAGCGTTGGAAGAAAATTGGCAGAAAGATTTCAAAAGTCTATATAGTACAATGGATGAAGCATTAAAAGAATGTTATAGATTTTATCCTAAGAGAGAAGTAGATGCTTATGGAATAAATGTATACGAAATAGAACCTTTAAAAGAAAATCTATCAGATGCATGTGTATTGATTGACACTAATATTATAATTAAAAGAGAAAGCGTCAATAATGTTTCTTTTGAAGTTGCCAAGCTGTTTAATTGGTTTGCAAAAAAGAAAAATCGTATATTTGTGCACAAACTTTCTAAAGAGGAAATCGCCAACTATGGCGATGAAAAAGTGAAGCAGGCTGTTTTAACTAAACTTAATTCATACGATGAGCTACCATCCTTTTCATATATTAAAGACTCTTTTTTCGAATATGTAGTCTCACAGTTTTCTAAAGATAAAAATGGCGAAATTGATAATAAACTCTTAAAGGAAGTATATGATGGTAATGTCGATCTTTTATTGACTGATGACAATCTTATGCTCAAAAAGGCGGAGCAGCTATATCTTAGAGATAAAGTATTAACTTCTGCTGAATTGTTATCTCGGTTTGAGCATTCAGATCCTAAGAATATTGAGTATAAAATGTTAGCGGTAAAATTAAAAGATTTTGCCGAAGTGAATCTTGATTCGCAATTTTTTGATACACTTAGAGAAGATTACGGTGGAATAGCTTTTGATAATTGGTTTAAGAAGAAAGCGAGAGATAAAGAAAAGGCGTATGTATTTGAAAATGAATCAGGGATTACCCAAGGCTTCTTGTACTTAAAAGACGAAGGACCTAATGAAACTGGGTATTTACAGATGACCCCTGTGCTTTTACCGAAACGTCGACTGAAAGTTGGAACTTTTAAGATTGATAGTACTGGCTTTAGACTTGGTGAAAGATTTTTAAAAATAATATTTGATAATGCTTTAAAAAGAGGTGTTGACGAAATTTATGTAACTCTCTTCGAAAATAAACGCGATGATGTTAAACAACTGAAGGAATTGATGGAGCGTTGGGGTTTTTGTCGATACGGGTATAAAGATAATGGTGAACTTGTATTAGTTAAGAGTTTAGAAAAATATGACGATGCAAAAACACCAAAGCACAACTTCCCTGTAATCAAAAACAATCCGAAATTCTTTTGGTTGCCGATATATCCAGAGTATCATACAGACTTGTTCCCTGATATGATATTGAAGAACGAAGACATGCATTTATACGAAGAGAAAAAAGCACATCGTTATGCGTTAGAAAAAATATATCTATCAGGATTATATAAAACAGATGCACAGCCTGGAGATATCATGATGATTTATAGAACTGGTGAATTATACCCTAAAAAATATTCATCGGTTATTACGGGCATAGCAGTAATAGAAAGCATAACGGATACAAAATCAGTTGATGAATGCTTGGAATTATGTAAGAATCGTTCTGTTTTTGAAGAAAAAGAAATAGTAGAAATGCACAGGAAAAGACCAAGAGTCATTAAGTTGCTTGATTACAAACCTTTTGTTAACAAAGTTACGTTAGATTATCTATGGCAACAAGGTATCCTTAATTTTCCAAATGGACCGCAAACTTTTGATCCGATTACAAAAGAACAATATGAGAGTATTCTTAAATATGGAACGGAGAGATGATTACCATGAAACGAAAAATCCTTATATCAATAAATCCAGAGCATGTGAAAAATATTCTTTCTGGAGAGAAAAAATATGAATACCGAAAAATTGCTGCGAAAAAGGATGTCTCTGCGATTATTATTTATGAAACAGTACCAACTAAAAAAATTGTAGCGGAAGCAGAAATATTAGATGTGATAGAACTTCCACCGGAAGAATTATGGCAACAAACAAAAGAGGCGTCCGGAATTACAAAAGATTTCTTTGACAAATATTTTGAAGACAGAGAGGTTGCATACGCATACAAACTAGGAAGAGTAGAAGTTTATGAAGAGAAAAGAGAGTTAAAAGATTATGGATTAAGAATGGCACCACAATCTTTTGTATATATTTAAGTCTTATAGTAATATGTAAATAACCTGTGGGGCCACAAATGGGACCAATTTCCCCTCCGACTCAAAAGAACAGGTGGAGAAGAAAGAAAATAGGTACTGAAATCACTTAATTTCAGAGCCATCAGACCAAAGAATATAACATCGGTGGTCGAATTCGAATAAACTGAAGTGTTGCAAAGTCTTTGCGGCTTGCGGCTTGCGCGGCGAAAGAAATTTGCAATAGAGCGCCCTTAGTTTGTAAGTAATCATTTGCGGCTAAGGGCTTTTTTCTGTTCTTTATTAAGGGTTAAAATTCAATGGCAAATTGTTTTTATATAAAGCAATGGTGAAATTATATTAAGTGATATTGTTATTGTTCTAGATTTAGAATATAATGATATAAAAATATAAATTTAACTTATCCAGGAGACTAGCTATGGAATATATGTCTGCGAGAGAAGCTGCCAATAAGTGGGGTATATCTCAAAGAAGAGTAGCAACTCTTTGTTCTGAGCAAAGAATTGAAAATGCAACTATGGTGGGCAATATGTGGCTAATCCCCATAACGGCCGCAAAGCCGATGGACGCAAGAAGCCTTCGTTACAGCGGAAGCGATGAAAAGAAAGCGAAACCGTTTTTGAAATGGGCAGGGGGCAAGGGCCAGCTTCTTTCTGAAATCGAAAAATATTATCCTTTTGCAGATAAAAAAATTACAAAGTATGCTGAGCCATTTGTTGGTGGCGGTGCTGTGCTTTTTGACATTTTAAGTAAATATAAATTGGAAGAAGTTTACATCAGTGACATTAACGCCGAACTTATCAATACTTACAACATTATCCGGGATGATTTTGATGCACTGATTCCAATGCTTACAGTAATGCAGAGTGAATTTGTTCCAACGGATATTGAACATCGAAAAATATATTATATGGCCAAGCGTGAGCGATTTAATTATTTAAAAGTTAATGGTGATGATAGCATTAATATTGAAAAAGCAGCATTAATGATTTTTTTAAATAAAACTTGCTTTAACGGATTGTTCCGTGTAAATAAAAAAGGATTGTTTAATGTGCCGATGGGTTCTTACAAAAATCCGCTGATTTGCGATGAAGAAAATCTTAAAGTTGTTTCAGAAAAATTGCAAAATGTAAAGATTGTATGCGGAGACTACAGAAAATCTGCTGATTTTATCGATGACGGAACCTTCGTCTATTTCGATCCACCATATCGCCCTATAACAAATACTGCAAGTTTTACCGCATATACAGAAAATTTGTTTAACGACGAAGAGCAGATTGAACTTGCAAAGTTTGTTGATGATATGCACGGGAAAGGAGCAAAAATTGTAATAAGCAATTCCGATCCAAAGAATTCAGATACGGAAGATAATTTCTTCGACAATATTTATTCAAAACATAAAATTAAGAGAGTGGAAGCAACGCGGATGATTAACTGCAATAGTGAAGCGAGAGGGAAAATAAAAGAATTGCTGATTTCAAATTTTTAAAAGAGGGATTAGAATATGGCTAAAAGAGATTTTAACAATTGGATATCGGGATTTCGTGGCAGCATAGCAGACTATGGTTATTACATAGATTTTGAAAAAGTCCATAGAAATGTAAGTAGGATTAAGGTCGAGTTAAATATTCTAAATTCACTCATCGGTTCAAATAATATTGAGCGAGATTTTGAGGATTTGATTAAAAAGTATCCTGAAATATTAAAATGTATTCTATTGTTGTTGGCTGTTAGGGCAAATGAAATTTATGCTATTGATGGCGATGGGGAATTTACATATAATTTTAAAAAGCAAAATTTGCCTGTAGAACAGTATAAAATATTTATGCAAAAAACGGGACTTTTTGATTTAATGCGAAATCATATTATTAATAATCTTGTTGATTATGCAACTGGTGTGGAAACAGGTCTAGATTCTAATGGGCGTAAAAATCGTGGCGGGCATTTGATGGAAGATTTGGTTGAGAGCTTTATTAAAAAAGCAGGTTTTGTAAAGGATAAAACTTACTTCAAGGAAATGTACATACACCAAATTACCGCCCAATGGAGCATCGACCTCTCTGCTATCTCAAATCGAGGGAAAACGGAAAAACGTTTTGATTTTGTGATTAAAACGCAAAAGATGATTTATGGCATAGAAACCAATTTTTATGGCAGCGACGGTAGCAAACTTAACGAAACAGCTCGCAGCTATAAGACTCTTGCTCTTGAAACGGACACTGCTGATGGCTTTACCTTTGTATGGTTTACGGATGGTAAAGGGTGGACAAGCGCCCGAAATAACCTTGAAGAAACTTTTGATGTGATGGAACATATTTACAACATTAATGATTTGGAGAATGGCATTATTAACGAGGTTTTCAGATAATGGCAAAAAAAATAAAAAAATGGGAGCCAGAAGATTTTGAACTGGAAATGACCACACACTGGTCTTTTCCTAAGCGTGGGGACTGGGCGACCCACGATGCAAAGTGGCGCGGAAATTGGTCACCCTATATTCCAAGAAATATATTGCTTCGCTATTCGAAAGAGGGAGACTTGGTACTCGATCAGTTTGCTGGTGGCGGTACTACGCTTGTTGAAGCGAAACTTTTGAATCGTGATATTATCGGTGTTGATGTGAACGATACAGCTATTGACAGATGCAGAGATAAAATTGATTTTGAACACGAAGGAGCAAACGGTAAGGTCTACATTTATAAAGGTGATGCAAGACATTTGGATTTCATTCAAGACAGCAGTATCGACCTTATCTGTACTCACCCGCCGTATGCTAATATTATTAAATACAGCGAGGATATCGAAGAAGACTTGTCTCATTTAAAAATCAAAGATTTTCTTAAGGAAATGAAAACTGTAGCCGCTGAGAGCTATCGTGTATTAAAAAAGGATAAATTCTGTGCTGTTTTAATGGGTGATACACGTCAAAAAGGCTGCATGATTCCAATGTCTTTTGAGGTTATGCATATTTTCGAGGAAGCCGGATTTAAGCTGAAAGAGTTGATTATCAAAGAACAGCACAATTGTAAGGCAACGGGCTATTGGAAAACAAATAGCGTCAAATATAACTTCTTGCTGATTGCGCACGAATATTTATTTGTGTTTAGAAAATGAAAAAAATATACATCGATTTATACAAAGCAAATTTAAACATACGGTGAGATAAGGGAATGGAGCTCAGAGCAAAGGGTATGCCTTGGAGAACTGTCGTGCGATGCTGAGCCATATATCCGCTGTGCGAGGCGTAAAAACATTTACTGTTAGAACCGCGCTGGAATCCAAGCCCTCCTGCACGCTGCTGGAAGGGATTGGATTCACACTGGAAAAAGCGGTATTTTCACAAAACATATGGGTTTGATATTCTGCACGCCGTAAAGCAAACAAACGGTGCACAATGAGGAGGCTATTCGTCAAAACTCAGACATATGATATCCTCCACAGCGGCCAGAGGCAACTCTATCATAGAAATATTGTTCAAATTTATTATCATTTCTGTTCCGTCGAGATCGCTGATATACGGCATTTCGTCTTCTGCTGCAATGCTGCCGAAATCATAGACAAATGTCACGGCATCAGTTAAATTCTGATCGTAGTCGAAGTCTGCTGTAATGTGTATCTGTTTTCCAGATTTAAAATGAACCGTAATCTCCCTGGCGATGCTCATTATATCATCTTCAGTCCATTTGTATGACTTGACTATTTTTTCTAAAATTTTTTGAAGCTTTTCTGATATAAGCTCTCTGGGCATGTCATCACCGTAGACATAGTAATCCTCCAGGGCTTCATATACAACAGGGGGAATTTCGCCCTGGCTTACATTTGAGTCCCAATTGGCAAAGGAGGGCGGATCGCACGCCTCATCAAGGAAAACGATGTTATCAGTATTGGAAGTGTTTAAAAATAATACTTTGTTGTTCATACACGGTATGACGATAAACTTTTGTTCTAAAATGCTATAAACGCTGTTTTTGACATCGAAAATTATGGGATACCACAGATATTTATCTTGGCCCGAAGGTAATATCCCTATGTGACCCCAGAGCCCGCCGAAACCCTTCAAGATATCCGAATCTACGAAATCGCCCGGTATAGAAAGCGTCGCACTGAAAAAATTGGTGCCCAGGAGACCACGGACGCTGGTATTGCAACACAGAGCAATATCGCGCAGCTCAGCGGTATCCACCGACTCCCCGGACTCGATGGCCTTTAACATGTCAACGCTGATTCCGCATGCTGAAGAAAGATCTTCGTTGGAGATATGTAAGCCGGTTTTTATTTGTCTTATGCGGTTATATCGGTTTTGGCTGTTACCCATAAATTTGTTGGGAGTAACGTGAAAGTAATCCAGAATTTTGCCTGCGTGTTTCTCAAAGTTAGTCTCATTAGTTATTTCTGCTGCCAGCAGCTTGTCCAGCGTCGGCCTTGAAATGTGGGCATCTTTGCAGAGCTGGGTTTTCGTTATTGGATAAGAGTCTATAAATTGTTCCAGTCTGGCGGCGAAGGCGCTTCTCTGATTGAATAAATCCTTTAAAGTATACATTATTTTATCTTACCTCCTGTTAAGGTAATAGTAAAACATATACACGAATATGTCAATATTTTTTTTACAAAATTACAATTTATTTTTTACAAAATCTTCGCTGCAGGAATTGCTTTGATAGCATTTCCATAGCGGTACTCATCTGACGCCATTGACAAAAGACTGGCTTGAATATTAAAATGTTCAATATCCGCAGCAAAAACAATAGCATAAAAAGGAGAATCAAAATGAAATATACCGAATTGCCAGATAAGATGAAACCGACAAAGGAAGTCATAGAACTTTTTGAAAAAGATAGATTTGCGACCTGCAACGGAGCAGTTATAGATGACGTAGGCGACCATTATGCCAAATGCAGTATGACGATAGAAGAAAACCACAGAAACGCTATGGGAGCCGTGATGGGAGGAGTGTATTTTACCTTAGCAGATTTCGCCTTTGCCGTTGCTGCCAACTGGCAAAAGCTTGGCACGGTATCTCTCAACTCGGAAATAGCTTTTCTTGGTTCAGCCAAGGGCGACAGGCTGACAGCTGAAGCCTTCTGCATCAAGGACGGCAGGACTACCAGCTACTATCGCGTTGAAGTCAAAGATTCTGAAGACAGACTGGTAGTCGTTGTCAATACTACAGGGTACAAGACTGCGTAGTTGCTGGAGGAAATGCAAATGAAGGGTGGGGAAATATACCTTTAAAAGAAAACCGTTATACAAAGTATCAATTTTTTGTAAAAAAGTATGCTCATGTCATACTTTTTTTGAGTTTTAGTATACTTTGTATCACGGTTTTTATGAAAAGGTATCATCACCGGCCCACCCTTAGGACATTACAACGGCCGCATAAGGTTCGTATGGACGGCCTTGTTGTAGACGATAAAAGCGATGATTGCTGTGACAGCTTCCGCTATCCAGAAACTGTGCCATACGCCTGTCGGACCAAATACCTTGCTTAGAATAAAAGCGGTCGGTAGGATAATAACAATGTAGCGACACAATGAGATGATAAGAGACGGGAAACCTTTGCCAAGACCCTCCAAGGCTCCTGACGAAGTTACGGATACTGCGGAAACGATAAAACCTCCGCTGATTATCCGCAGTGCTGTCTGGCCTGCTTGAATCGTCGTTTCGCTATCAGTGAACAGCCCCATGAGCAAATCCGGTATCAGAAGGCATATGACAGTACCGAGAATCATAATCATACCGCTCATATATAAAACTATCTTATATATTTGTTTTACCCTTTTGTGCTCTCCTGCGCCGTAATTATATCCAATCAACGGCCTCATGCCCTGTACGATACCGTTTGCCGGAAGATACAAAAAAGTTTGGAGCTTATAGTAAATTCCCAAAACAAGAATATATACTTCTGAATATGCAGAAAGTATTCCGTTGAGAGCAGAAATCAAAATTGATGGAAGAGCTAAGTTCAAAGTCGCCGGAATTCCTATCGAATAAAGCTTGAGAACCATACTTTTGTCCAATGACAAGTATCGCCGCCTTATGTTGAGCCCCAGAGGACGGATGAAAAATATGACCAGGTATATGGCAAGAGTCAGCGCCTGACCTATACCGGTAGCTAAGGCAGCTCCCTCTATACCCATTTCGGGGAAGGGACTGAGACCGAAAATCAGAACGGGATCTAAAATAATATTGGCAATACAGCCGCACATCATGCTTAACATGGTAACTTTCATCCTGCCTACAGCCTGAAAGAATTTCTCAAAAGCTAAGGTCAGATTGACGATAAGCGTAAAAGAAAATGCGATAACAGAGTATTGGATACCCATATCTATTACCGTCTGAGAAGACGTAAAGCTTTTCAAAAATGATGGTATTACAGCGATGCAGGCGATGGTCATTACTACGCCATGGATTGCAGACAGCAACAACCCTTGTGTAGTTGCCATATCTGCTTTTTTTCGGTCTCCTGCTCCCAAGTAAAAGGCGATAACTGCATTGATACCCACTCCAAAGCCTATGCTCAGCGCATTTATGGAATTTTGCACCGGGTATACCAGCGATAAGGCAGTCATAGCGTCTTCGCTGATTTTTGCCACAAAAAAACTGTCTACTATGTTATATAAAGAGTTGACAAGCATCGATATAACCATGGGAAGGGACATGGACAAAATAAGAGGCAAAACAGGCCTTTCTTTCATAAAAGTTTCGTTCATATAATCTCTCCTGATGTAGGTTTTATATTTTCAATAAAAAAGCCACCCAGCTATAATAAAATAACTGTGTGGCGAAAAGATGACAAATGTAATATTGTCCGGAAAAATCCACTAAAAATTTTCAAGTGCTATTTTAAAATATTTTATTGGAGGTGTCAAGCTTTAAACTGCAAAAACGAAGCCAACAGCAAAGCTGTTTTGAAAGCAGAAGAATGTCAAAATGTTGTCTGATATATTCACAAATATTATGAAGCAATACCATGTCATTGAATTTAAATATACTTGTGTTTTTTCATTGCTTTTACATATCCATTACTATAGAATAGGACAAGATGATTTTAAAGAATAGTCAGGAGGAATACTAGAATGAAAATAAAAAAATTCATTGCGTTGACATTGTCATGCATGCTGGCTGTAACGGCTTTTACCGCCTGCTCTGGCTCAAATGAGGGAGAAGGCTCGTCCGAAGGTGAAGTAACTAAGCTGACTGTTGGAACCAGCGGAACCTTTTATCCGGTGATCTATACTGATGAGGACGGAAACTTAACTGGCTTTGAATATGCAGTCATGGAAGAAATCGGTAAGAGAACCGGACTGGAAATCGAGTGGCAGGTAAGCGATGATATGTCAGCTATGTTTGGCAGCTTAGATGCAGGCAAGATAGATACTATTGCCAATCAGGTTTCTGTAACACCGGAAAGAGAAGAGACTTATAAATTTTCAGAAGTTTACGCATATAATGAAATCCGCATGGTAGTACGCGGAGATGATACAGCAACTTCAGTAGACGATTTACAGGGAAGAAAAGTTTGTATCGAAAACGGCAGCGTATTGCAGGACTTCTTTGAAGAATACAACAAAGACCTGCCTGATGATAAAAAGGTGCAGACAGTTGTTACAGAAGGTTCCATCTACGAAGAACTGGAATTGGGACGTATCGATGCATTCCCTATGACTGTTCTGTCCTTTGACCAGGTTAAGGAAAAAGGTGAATATGACGTTAAGATGATCGGAGACGCCATCATTACTGATTCTTCAGCATTCCCATTCGCTAAGGATTTTGATGAAGCTACGTTGCAGAAGATTAACGACGCTATAAAAGAAATGCACGAAGACGGTACTATGAGCAAGCTGTCAGAAGAATATTATAAGCGTGACGTTACGAAATCAGAATAATGTATTTATTTAATGAGCAGCGCTGCCGCAGTAGGAGCGCTGCTCTTCAAGTAGGAGGAAATCAAGTATGCGTTTTGATTTTGAATTTTTCTTTTCCTGCTTTCCCGAGCTGCTTTTAAAAATACCGTTTACATTGTATCTGGGAATTTTGGCTTTCTTTATATCCTTTGCATTAGGCGTGCTGCTGGAACTGCTTAGAAGATCCAAGTTTAGAATTGTGCAAGGCTTTGCCAATGTTTACATATCATTTTTTCGCTCGACCCCTTATATAACTCAGCTCTTCATTTTCTATTTCGGATTGCCGCAAATCATTATGCCGCTCAGAGCTGTGACTGCAGGTACTGCGCTGATTGTAACCATCGCCCTCAACTCGTCTGCCTTTATTGCGGAAATAATAAGAGGAGGACTTCTGGCAGTGGACAAGGGTCAGAAAGAAGCAGCGCTGTCTATAGGAATGAACAATGCCACTATGATGAAGGAAATTATTTTTCCGCAGGCTTTCGTAGCTTCGGTGCCGGCTCTGGGCAATGCCTTTGTAGGAATGATCAAAAATACCTCCATAGGATTTACCATAGGCGTTGTGGAGCTTTTATCTCAAGCTAAAATAATGGGTGCGGCCGCATTGAATTATTTTGAAGCGTATGTGGCAGTAGGTATTGTTTATTGGGTGATAGTAATTGTAATCGATAGACTGCAGCGCTTACTGGAGCGTAGGATTTGCAGGTTTATGTAGCTCTGATATACTTGTGCCAATATAGTGATATAGAAGTGAGGAAATATTATGAATCAGAAAAATGTCAGCAGGCTCTCCAAGGCATTGCAGCTTAAGAGAGAAATCATCGGGTTGAAATACATCTATTTTGAACATGAATACAGCGAGCTGGATATGCAGGAATACGGAAAGAAAACCAGCTTTTGTATGATGGTACGCAAAGCTATGGACGGAACCGCCTTTAAGGCTTGTGGAGAAAATTTCGGATGCAGATGCGCCTCTGAAGCGCTTGGCATAGATGAAGAAATGGAATGTGTGGAATCGGGACAGAGATATTACAGCATCTGCCTATATGAAAGCCGCGCTGTAGCAAAAGCTGTACAGCGTGATATCGCTCGCATAAAGCACCGCATATACGGGGTAGCTCTCGGACCTTTGGCGGAAATGCCTGACGCAGATGTGGTCATCTTCATGGCAAATCCATATCAGCTGATGCGTGTAGTTGAGGGATATACTTACAAATTCGGAACACCGCACAATTTGAGCATGGCAGGAAATCAGGGCGTTTGTGCAGACCTGGGCGCCAAACCTTTTGAAAGCAACGACCTTAACTTTTCTGTTTTATGCGCAGGCACCAGACAGATGTGCAAATGGGGAGATGAGGAAATGGGCGTAGGAATGCCCGTGCAGATGTTTGATCCTTTTGTGGATGGTGTGATAAGCACTCTTAACTATATCGAATACCCTGACAGAAAAAAGAAAATCCTTGATTCTTTGGATACACCTGATGAACTGGGTATTACCATAGACCCGGCTGTTCATTACGGAAAACTGGGAAAAGAATACGTACGGCCGGCAGAATACGCGCTGCTGAAAAAGGGTGATATAAATGCTGAAAATCAATAATATATATAAAAGTTTCGGAACGTTGGAAGTGCTTAAGGGCATTGACCTTTCTGTGGAAGAAGGTGAAGTTATCGCGCTTATCGGCCCTTCAGGCACAGGAAAATCTACTTTGCTGCGGTGTATCAACTTGATAGAAATGCCGGAGGCAGGGACCATAGAGCTGGATGGCTTCATGATTGACGTACAAACTGCGTCGCGAGACGATATATTAAAACTTCGCGCAAAGACGTCTATGGTCTTTCAAAATTATAATTTGTTTAAAAATAAAACAGTACTGCAAAACGTCATGCTTCCGTTTCTCATAAGAAAGGAAATGGACAAAAGCCAAGCTGAAGCTGAAGCGATAGAGCTTTTGGACAAGGTGGGGCTAAGCGACAAGCTTAATGAGTTTCCATCGCGTCTTTCCGGCGGGCAGCAGCAGCGTGTCGGCATAGCCAGAGCTATGGCAGTTAAACCAAAAGTAATGTTATTTGATGAACCGACATCATCTCTGGACCCGGAATTGGTAGGAGGGATTTTAGATATAATAAAAGGCTTGGTAGTTGCGCACAAGCAAACCATGTTGATAGTTACTCACGAAATGCATTTTGCAGAGCAAGCCGCCGATAGAGTGGTCTTCATGGATCAAGGGCAGATAATAGAGTCGGGTACGCCACAGGATATTTTTCATAATCCGCAAAACGAAAGGACATATAAATTTCTCGAAAGCATGAAAAAATAGATTTACAATAAAAAATTGTGGATTTATACACAGAAAATCGCGGGGCTGCCTCAAAGTAATAAGAGGCAGCCCTTCAGCTTGTAAAAAGGAAAATCAATGAATAACTCCCATTGCCAATAGAGTATCATTTTCATTAGCGGCAAGGCTGGCCATTCTCCAGCAGCATACGCCATTTGCTTCAGCATGAAATTCTTGAAGAACTTTTTCTCCATGCATATCGGTGATATTTCCCAGAAGTTGCCCTGCTTTGACAATCTCTCCCGGAGAGACAAAACAATTGAAAACGCCGTCATATTGACTCTTCAAGCGATAGAAACTGTCGAGCTCGACCTGGTTTTCATTTGTTGTTACTTCTTGGGCCTTATACATGCCCAGCATATCCAAAACATTTCTGAGACCGTTGTAGTGCAAAGACATAGTGTCTTCATCAACAAGACCGAGCCCGCCGATTTCTGGCTGTATGCAAGGTATGCCTAGTTCAGATACGCTGGCGTAAAAATTACCCATATCGCTGGCGCCTTTACCGTAAAATTCAGTAGAAGCTACATAGTCAAGAGCGTATGTCTTGGCCATCTGTAGAGCCTGACTGTCTATGTCATCTCTGCCTGCCGAGTTTTTATGGTAAAAAACATAAGGATGCAGGTATTCCTGCCTGTCGCCGCTGTGCATGTCGATGTGATAATCGGCACAACTTACAAATTGCATCAGGATATTGGCTATCACTTCAGTTAACGTACCATTGGGATTGCCTGGGAACACCTCATTGAGATTTTTGCCGTCAATAGGATTGACGAACATGCTCTTGTGCAAAAAAGCCTCATAGTTGCACATGATGCAGCCAGTTATGGTGCCTTTTAGCTTAGTAGGGTCAATATCGTGATACAGTTTAAGATTGGCGGCTATCCCCGGATATTCAGTACCGTGGACTCCGCTGGTTATGCATATTTTAGGCCCTTTTTCGGCGCCCTTGATTATGTAGCAGGGCAGCACGGTGGACGTGCCGTCAGAAGCCTGCACAGGAATGTCTTTTATCAATTTGGAACCTTGTTTGACGGTTTCATAAAATAATGTTGTCATTTAATCCTCACTTTCTTGCGAGATATGATGCTGTCGCGTCGGCTATACGATCCATGGCTTTTTCGATATTTTCATATGAATTAGAAAAAGCTACGCGCAAATAACCAGCGCCATATTCTCCAAAAGCTGATCCCGGAATCATTGCAACACCGGCCTCGTTGAGATAATAATCGGACGCCTCCTGATCGGACATTCCCAGTTTCTTAATGTTTACGAAGCAGTAGAATGCACCCTTAGGAGCTATACAACTTAACCCTTCGATCTTATTGATTCTGTCATAAACCAGTTTTCTTCTGCGGTCGAACTGAAGACGCATATCTTCAACACATTGCTGGGAACCCCTGAGAGCGGCCTCGGCTCCGTCCTGTGCAAAGGAGTTGGCGCATGTTACGGTGTACTGAAGCACTCTTATCATAGCGCTGATAAATTCTTTGTTAGCAGATACGGCAAAACCGATTCTCCAGCCTGTCATGGAATAAGATTTTGATACTCCGTGAATAAGAACTGTACGTTCTTTCATTCCGTCAAGAGAAGCAATGCTGTAATGAACGCTATCGTCATAAATGAGCTTTTCGTAAATTTCATCAGAAAGAACTATTAAGTCGTATTTATTTGCTATGTCTGCAATCGCCTGGAGGCTTTCCTTGCTGAGAATAGAACCTGTAGGATTATTAGGCGAATTAACTATGACCATCTTTGTTTTAGGCGTAACAAGTTTTTCAATATCTTCAGGAATCACATTAAAGCCATTTTCCTCTAAAAGAGGGTAAGATACAGTTTTAGCCCCTACAAGATCTGCACAGTAAAAATAGTGAAGCCATGAAGGGTTAGGAACTAAGACTTCATCGCCGGGATCTAAGAGGGCCGTCATAGCGATGGAAACAGCCTGATTAGCTCCTACTGTTACTATAACGTCTGTCATTTCATAATCCAGCCCGTTGTCTCTTTTAAGCTTTTCAGCCACTGCAGAGCGCAGCCCTTCAGTACCGTAGTTGGAAGTATAAAATACATTTCCTTCATCAAGAGATTTTTTTGCAGCTTCTTTAATATGAGCAGGAGTGTCAAAGTTAGGCCTTCCGATACCTAAATTGATTATATCTTTACCTTGCTTCTCAAGCTGCCCGGCTGCTTCGAAAACTTTTCTGATACCTGAAAATGGTATATCATCCATTTTTTTGCTCTGTCTCATTTTAATTGTCATGCTATTTCCTCCTTGTAATCACACGTGAACAACACATGATTTTAATCTGCTGAAAATGATAATGTGCAAAACTTGTGCCACTATTTTTTCGGCGAAGGTTATGACGCATACAAATACACTTATAAACTTTGACAAACATGCCTTCATGTGGTATTTTTAGAGTGTTGATTTTCATCTTTGTAAAATTTTTTACACGGAGGTGCCGGCATGCTGATGGAAAAATCATTTTTACAAGAGACTTGTGAAATAATTTCAGGGTTGTTTAATGTGGTAATAACCATAGTAGATGAAGAATTTATCCGCATAGCAGGAACAGATCACTATAAGGATCAGATAGGGAAACCAGCGGCAAATCCTAATGTTTTCAAAGATGTCATGGACAATGATAAGACCGTAATAATACGAAATCCAGGAGAAGAAAGCGTATGCGCTTTTTGCAAAAATAGGATGTCATGCCGCGAAAAAGCAGCTATTTATGCGCCTTTAAAAGTTAATGATAAGATGGCTGGCGGCATTGGGATAATGGCTTTTACAGAAGAACAAAAATCAAGCGTATTCTTTAAGAATGAAGGGTTTCAAAAGTTTACTGAAAAATTGGCTGAACTTATTTCCGGCAAAATCGAAGCAGATGAATATTTGAATATGCTTTCTGTAAATCTGAAGAAGAATCTGATAATAATTAATTCTGTCCACGACGGCGTTATAGCAGTAAATGAAAACGGTATGATATATCAGATAAACCGTTCGGCGTTGACAATGCTGGGAGGCAGTACAGAGCAGTATGTAGGGCAGCCTTTAACAAAGGTTCTGTCAAGACGTACGTCAGAGAGAATAAAGCATGATAAAAATTTTGTAGACGAAGATGACAAGATAGGCCTTGGAAACAGCAAAATTCGTTAGTTTTAGAGATAACGTCCCAGGTAAGGGGTGAGATGGCATTTTAGAGATA